>ERZ838118.90-NODE-90-length-110747-cov-12.459717_pt1 | contig 110747 bp, 87 predicted proteins | sample MGYA00519863_ERZ838118 | MGnify/ENA primary metagenome ERZ838118 (study PRJEB31850, sample SAMEA3708827) | human gut metagenome | biome: human gut; feature: human-associated habitat; material: faeces | place: China | collected 2014 ...
TTTGGGATTCATGGTACAGTTACCAGTTCAGATACTGCTCCGTGAATAATTCAGGATGAGTATTTTAAAAGCCCTCTCCGGGTGGGAAAAAATCGACGGAGACATAGCGAGAGATACATTAGGGATCCCGTGGGCTGGGGAATACCTGAAGTTCTTAAAGGAAGAGGGAGTTCTTCTGTATGATCAGAAAGAGAAATGTTATCTGTTTCCGGGGATGTTTCGGGATTATCTGCAGGTGCAGGGAGAAAATAAAACCATTTTTGAGTACAGAAATACGGAGGAAGATGAGCAGGAGACCAGCGCGGGAAAAGTCCGGATCAAAAGCTTTGGAAGCTTTCATGTCCAGTACCATGGTGAAGAACCGAAGTGGCGGACAAAAAAGACGAAAGAACTGTTTGCGTTTCTATTTAATAAACAGGGGGTTCCGGTGAGCCGTGACGTGATCATAGGAAGTCTTTGGCCGGAACTTGAGGAAGATAGAGCCAGAAAACTTTTTTATACAACCATGACGTATCTGCGAAAAAATCTGAAGGATACCGGGATACCGGAGCTGATCATATGCAGGAAAGGAATGTATTATCTGGATGTTGGAAAGACGGAATCAGATTATGCGTCAATCATGGCGATAAAGGGACAACTGGAGAATGAAAACTGGACGGAGCTCTGGAAAATGCCGGATATCAGAGAGCTTTATGGGGGTGCTTATCTGGAATTCTGTACAGAAGAGTGGACTTATGGGATCCGGGCTTATATGGGACGCATTGTACAGCAGTGTCTGAGATCTCTGGGCTCTTATAAAATGAGAATCGGGGAGACGGCGGAGGCCGCGGAATATCTGGAATTGTTCAGAAATGAGGACCCCTATTCGGAAGATATCGCAGCGATGCTGATCACGGCATACGGAAGACTTGGTGATTATAAAAACGCAAACCGTGTATATAGAGAATATGAAGACCTTTATCTGCGGGAGTTTGAAGAAAAGCCTGGTCCGGAAGTCAGAAAGGCGTTTGAGGGCTGCAGAAAGAAATGGTGATGGAATGACGGATCTGGAGAGACGGATCGGGCTGGTGCGGGAACGCTGTTCTCTGACAGCCTTTGGAGCATTTGCGCTGGAGCTTTTATTGCTTGCTGAGTGGGATCCTGATCTGAACGGGACCAACGGGATCTATCCTGATGAGCTGATCCGGGCATGGGAAAAGAATAGACCGAATGCGGAAGCTGGGGGAAAAACAGACCGGGCGGAGCTTGATAAGGAGATCCGCACGATTGCCGGAAGGAACGTGGAAGAAGCGTCTGGCCGAATCATTTACCGCATCAGGGAACAGGTTCTGAGATTTATTGAGCAGGAATTTCCTCCGGATCCAGATGAGTTTTTTCTGGAGATTTTTTCGAATTTTGAGAAAGCGGAGGAACCGGATCCGGAGCGGAGTGTATACAGGGATATGATCCGGGTCGAACAGAAAAAGAAAGAGCATTCAGACGGATGGATCCTCCTGAATCTGGCTGGAAAAGACGGGAGCGGGAGGCTGGAGAATGTAAAAGCGTTCTGTCGTGAGAAGAAAATGGGGCTGATCCTTCTCGATGGAAGCTCTTTGCTGGAACTCGGGCGGGAAAAATTCCGGAGTATGTTTGGAGAGCTCGGGGTGAATGCCCTTTTAAAGGAACGTGTGATCGCTGTAATCTGGGAAGATGCACTGGGGGAACGGGAACTGTTCCGGGTTCTGAGAGAGATGGGGCATGAATGGGACAGACTTCCTGTTTTAGTGATAATTATCACGGAAACGCCGCTGCGTCCGGTAATTCCGGGGTCAGCGCAGGTTCCCGCAGTGTTTGAGATCCGGGAACCGGATCCATTTGCCAGAAAAGACATGGGAATGCGGTACGCGAAAAAATGGCAGATTCCATTTGAAGACGGATTCGGGGAAATGTGGCAGAGATTCCGTTTCACTCCGGGGCAGTTCCAGAACGTGCTGGAACAGGCGAAGGATATGGCTTTTGCGCGCAATGCGGAAATTCCATCGAGGGAAGAACTGAGAATTGCATGCAGGAGGCAGGCAGAGTACCGTTTTCATGGGAAAGCAGTATTGATCCGTCCACAGTTTGTCTGGGAGGATCTGGTTCTTCCGGAGATGTCGAAGAAGCTCCTTCAGGACATCTGCAGCCGAAGCAGAAATCAGGAGCTGGTATATGGTACCTGGGAATTTTCAAGCAGATTTCCATATGGTCTTGGGACATCTATTCTATTTACAGGCAGCCCGGGGACCGGAAAAACGATGGCGGCTCAGGTCATGGCAAATGAACTGGATCTGGAGTTGTACCGCATCAATCTGTCAGCGGTGGTCAGTAAATATGTGGGAGAGACGGAAAAAAATCTCAACATGATTTTTGAAGAAGCGTCAAAAAGTCTCTGTATCCTGTTTTTTGACGAGGCAGATGCCCTGTTTGGAAAACGGACGGAGGTAAAAGACTCTCAGGACAAGTATCAGAATATGGAGGCGGCATTTCTCCTGCAGAAGATGGAGGATTACGACGGAATCAGCATTCTTGCCACAAACTACCAGCAGAATCTTGATGAGGCATTCAAGCGGAGAATCCAGTACGTGGTGGAATTTTCCATTCCGGATGCAGGGGAGCGGCTTGAAATGTGGAACCGGGTATTCCCTGAGGCATGTCCGGTCAGAGAGGATGTAGATCTGCAGTTTTTGGCAGACCAGTTCGAGCTGACGGGAAGCAATATCAAAAACATTGCCGTAAATTCCGCGTTCCTTGCGGCAGCGGACGGCAGGGAGATCGACATGAGCCACATTCTCCGGGCACTTCAAAATGAATTTCAAAAGAGCGGGAAACGGCTGACTGGCGCGGAGATGGGACAGTACGGTATGGTTTAGGAAAATATCTGGAGGAAATACCATGGAGTACGATTACAGGGAATACCGGAAAGATTCACAGGCTGTGCTAAGGGAGAAGAACAGCCGCAGAGAAAAGATGGATCACTTTCTGTCCTCCGAGGGACGAAAAAAGGAAGGACGGGAACCGGAAAAAAAGCTGGAAATCGGGAATTCTTACGGAACGTTTGAAATCGGGGTTTCGAAAGCAGCAGCGAAAAAGAACAGGGAAGATGTTCAGAAAGCTCCGGAAAAACTGGCAGTCATATCGGGACTCAGAAAAGATCGGAGAAAAGAACTCAGGGATTACGAATATGTCCGTGAAAATGGGGCTGTGCCGCTTCCGTTTCTGCAAAAGAGAGCGTTTGTGAATCCGCATGTGAAAGAAAAGAGCGCAGCAGCACTGAAACTGGATCAGGAAAAAACGGGAAGCAGGCTGACAGAGAGTCTTTCTTTGATGAGAAATCAGGGAAGGCTTGAGACGGTTCAGGAGATGCTGCCGTTTTTAGACAGTGAAAGAGAGAAAGAGGAACGGGCGCAGCTTCTGGAAGAACAGAGGACAGTGGGGAAACTCTCGACGGTGAAGAATCAGTATCTGGATCAGCTAAAGGAAAATGAACTTCACAAACAGAGGGAAAAGGGAAGATTTATTCAGTCGGTTGATAAGATCCTGAAGAATAGGAGTGAGGAATTGCGGGCAGAAAAACGGGTACATAACGGAAGTCTTGAGGAATATTTAAAGAAAGTATGGAAAAATGTTCTGACGAAAGATGCGGAGAAAGATGGGGATATAGAAAATAATGGCGAGAAGGAAGAATTTGTTTAGAAAATGTTTGGCAACTCCTGCTATGATATGAAAAACAAGTCGAATCATGACCGTTATGTGCGAGAAAGGAGAAATGAAGGTTATGGCTGAGTATTTATCACCCGGCGTATATGTTGAGGAGTTCGATTCCGGTTCAAAGCCGATGGAAGGCGTTGGAACCAGTACCGCAGGATTTATCGGATTAGCGGAGAGAGGGCCGGTCGAAGGTCTTCCGCAGCTCGTTACAAACTTTTCCGACTTTAAGAGAAAGTATGGTGGGTATTTATCCGAGAATGAATTTGGCGAATATCGTTTCCTTGCGTACGCAGTAGAACATTTCTTTATCAATGGAGGCGCAAGATGCTTTATCGCCCGTGTAGCGCCGGAAGACGCGAAATGTGCGGCAGCAGCTGTTCCGTCAGAGGATAGTGCTGTTCTGACACTTACCGCGAAGAACCCGGGTATGTGGGGAAATAACATCCGCGCGGTGATCGCTCCGGCGAGCAAGGCGAAGACGCAGATCCTCGAGATCGTTCAGAATGCGTCCGGAAAAAAATATGTTGTAAAGAACGGCGGAGGATTCAATCCGGGAGATGTTGTAAGTTTTTCTGACGGAGAAAAGCTTGTCTACAACCGTGTCGTAAAAAATCAGGACAATATTCTTGAGTTTGAAAAAGAGTTTGAAGAAGATGTTGTTGATAAGAATCTGGTTCCGAAGAAAGTGATCAGCACATGTGAATTCACTCTGGAAGTCAGATATGAGGATCAGACAGAGGTTTACGAGAATGTATCCTTTAATATCGATGCCCCGAACTATATTGAGAAAAAGACCGCGAAATCTGACCTGATCACCGCAGCGTGTGCAGCAGGAGGAGCGGAGATAAAATCCCCGTTTGACAAGCTTTCTGCTGAGGGGGATGCAGTCGTAAGCGTTTCCTTTGCCGGTGGAAGCAATGGTTCCGTATCTTCGATCACTGCAGCGGACTTTATCGGATATGACAACGGAGCCAGCAGAAGAAGCGGAATTCAGGCATTCCTGGATAATGACGTGGTGTCTATTCTGGCAGTTCCTGGTGTTACAGATCCGAATGTGCAGCTCACCTTAGTTGCCCACTGTGAAAATCTGGGCAGCAGATTCGCAGTCCTCGATATGCCGAGGGACGCGAGAAAAGTCGATGACATGATCGCACACAGGGAGATCTTTGACAGCAGCTATGCCGCTTTATATCATCCGTGGCTTCAGGTCTTTGATCCGCTCGATAAAAAGAATTTTGCGATTCCGCCGTCCGGTTCCATCATGGGAATCTATGCGAGAAGTGACAACAGCCGCGGTGTACACAAAGCGCCTGCAAACGAAGTAGTCCGTGCCTGCGTGGGACTGGACTGCCAGTTTAATAAGGGAGAACAGGATATTCTGAACCCGAAGGGAATCAACCTGATCCGCGCGTTCCCGGGAATGGGAATCCGCGTATGGGGTGCGAGAACCGTATCCAGCGATCCGTCCTGGAAGTACATCAATGTCCGCCGTCTCTTTATCTTCATTGAGGAGTCCATTAAGGCGAACACGAACTGGGCTGTATTTGAGCCGAACGATGAGGTGCTCTGGGTTCGCGTGAAACGTACGATCGACGTATTCCTGACCGGAATGTGGCGCGGTGGTTCCTTAGCGGGAAGTGTTCCGTCAGAGGCATTCTTCGTAAACATCGGACGCGACACAATGAGTCAGGACGATATCGACAATGGACGTCTTGTATGTGTGATCGGTGTTGCACCTGTGAAACCTGCTGAGTTCGTAATCTTCAGGATTTCTCAGAAAACGAGTGATTCAGGCTCTGCCGAGTAATTGAGAGGAGAGATAAGACATGGCAGGATATCCGCATGGGAAATTTAACTATAAAGTAGAGATTGACGGCCTGGAGGCCGGGGGATTCTCAGAGGTTACCGGTTTTGATGCGTCCATCGATGTGATCGAATACCGGGAGGGCGATATGACACAGACACCGCTCAAGATCCCGGGACTGAAAAAATATGGAAATATCACTCTGAAACAGGGGCTTGTAGACTCCATGGTACTTTATGAGTGGATGACAGCAGGACTCGAGGGCGATGTGGAGAGAAAAACACTTACGATCACGCTCTTAGATATCGCGGGAAGCCCGGCTGCTTCCTGGCAGATCATCAACGCATGGCCGGTAAAATATACAGCACCGGATTTCAACGCGACATCCTCTGAGGTTGCGATCGAGAGTCTTGAAATCGCCCATGAGGGAATGACAAGAGTCTCATAAATACATAGCGGGAAATGGTAACGGATCCGGTATGACGGAACGTTGCGGAACATAAATGTCGGCTGGACTGCAGAAGAAGAAGGAGAGAATCCGGAAATTTTGCGGTCCGGCTGAACCTGCAAGAAAGGGGAACCAGCAATATGGCATTTCAGACCGAGTTTACATTTACGCTCCCAAGGGGCTATATCGATGATACGGGAATGATCCACAGGGAAGGGACCATGCGTCTCGCGAATGCAGCGGACGAGATTCTTCCGTTGAAAGATCCGCGGGTTCAGCAGAATCCGGGATATCTTACGATCATTCTTCTTGCGAGAGTTATCACGAAACTTGGTTCTCTTCCGGCGGTGGATACGAGGACGGTAGAGAAATTATTTACGATGGATCTGGCGTATCTTCAGGATCTTTATGAGAGGATCAACACAATGGAGATGCCGACCTACACAGGAATCTGTCCGCACTGCGGAAAGGAGATCAGGATCCCGGTAAATTTTATGGAGGCAGGTCAATAGAGACGTATCCGGCAGACAAAATCTACAAGGAAGCGGCATTTCTGGCCTATTACCTCCACTGGTCCCATGATGACATTATGGAGATGAGCCATTTGGACCGGATCCGGTGGTGCAGCGAGGTGTCGGGAATCAACAGCCGACTGAATGATGAGCCGGAAAATGTATTTAAGATCTAAGACCTGCGGCTTTGCCTGAGAGGAGTTCATGAGAAGCTGCCGGTATCAGATCCGGCAGATGACAGGGGGGTAAATATGCTGGGACATGGATTAGGAAGCTGGGCAGATCTGTGTGATAATTTTTCCTTCCGCGTGTTTATTGATAATCAGGAATTTGGTTTTTCCAGGGTAATGAATCTGGAGCAGGATCAGGAGGTTGAAGAATTTCAGGTCGGTGGAATGAATTTTGCGCCCCATATTGCGGTAACACCGAATAAAAAGGGCGGGCGTCTGATTCTGGAAAAGGGCAAATGTTTTTCTTCCGGTCAGAAGCAGATCAAAAACTGGAGAGCCGGTTACCGGATCAACAGCCTGATCGATGTGTTCATATATGACCGTTCCGGATCATTTGCCGGTTCCTATGGGATCAATGGCGGAGTGATCGTAAAGTGGGAGGTTTCAGGACTGGACGGGCTTGGAAATGAACTGCTGATCCAGAAGTTTGAGATTGCGCATGCCGGTGTGCAGATGGGAGACGCAAGGACAGGCGGAACGGGGGCTTCTTTCCGTGGATAATATAGAAGCAAAAACAGAATCGATCTATAAAAAAGCGTGGTGATCGGATGAGAGACAGGCTATGGAGGATACGGCAGACGCCGCAGAAATTCCATTATCTTGACTGGTGTGAAAAAATTAAAGAAAAATATTCTTTGAGAGAGGAATATGGGTTCGCCGGAGCGACACTGACATTTTTGCAGGGAGAGAAAGAATCTGAGCAAAAAAAGAGCGGTGAAGAGCGCCGGCTGATGTTGTTTTTTCAGAATCTCATTTTTTGCTGGCAAAATTCCATCGGAGTGAAGATATCTATCGGAAATGCGCGGATTCTGGAAGAGAGCGTCAGGACTGCGTTGGAACTCTCGATGAAAAATCTTTCCATGGAAGAAGAAAAACGGTTTTCGCGCGAGGTGAAGATTGCCAGGGATCTTCTGGCTGGAAAAGGGAGAACGGAAGCGGAAATGCGGGAGAGTCCGGTATTCTGCCGTTGGCAGGATGGATTCAGTTGGGAGGAGATCAGCGGGATCCGGGAAATACGGGAATACGCGAACAGCCAGAAAAAGACATTGGAGATCCGCCGGGAGACTGCACGGATCAGGAGCACGGGACTTACAGGACATTTGGAAGAACTGCAGGGAAGTGCGGAGAGAAGTACAGAAAGAAGTACAGAAAGAAGTACGGAAAGAAATACAGAAAGAAGTACGGAAACAGCTTCAGGCAGAAGTACAGCAGAACTTCCGGAGAGCCGCATGGTGTATCTGGAACCGGGAGAAAGAAAAAAAGATTCTGCAATGGAATCCAGGGAAACCACGGAGGTCAAAAAAAATATTGACCGGCTCCGAAAAGAGACGGCGATACAGAGAGAAAAACTGGCGGAAGCGGAGAAAAAGCTTCAGACAGAACGCGTCGAGGCAGAAGCACGGATCTTAGAGAGAGAGAGACAGATAGAGAGGGAACTGCAGTTAGAGAAGAAGAGACAGGCAGAGAGGGAACTGCAGTCAGAGAATCAGAGACAGACCGAGAGAAAACTGGGGTCAGGGAAGGAAAAGCAGGCAGAAGAACAGGGGCCGAAAATAGATAGACAGCAGTTAGAAAAACGGCAGCAGACAGAAGAGAAACGGTTGTCGGAGAGTCGGAAACAGTTGGAAAGAGAAGTGCTGTCAGAGGGGCGAAAACAGCCGGAAAGAGAAGTGCTATCGGAGAACTGGAAACAGCTGGAAGGAGAAGTGCTGTCGGAGAGTCGGAAACAGTTGGAAAGAGAAGTGCTGTCAGAGAGTTCGGAACAGCCGGGAGGAGAACCACAGTCAGAGAAAGAAAGGCAGATAGAGTCGGAAATTCATCTGCAGGAACAGAAAGAAGAATTGCAGACTGAATTCCGAAAACAGATAGAAAAAGAACTCCAGCGGGAAAGAGATTCCCAGAGAGAAGATTTGATCCGGAGGGAAGGACGGTTTCTACAATTTTCCGAAAATACAGATGAGTATGCAGAAACTGATATACAGGCGGAACCGACGGGAAATGAACAGCTGGAGATGCCGGAGAGCCATCTTGTGTACCTGACACAGACGGAAAAACAGGAAGAGACACCAGGAGTGGGAGCTCTGAAAACGGAAGAAACCATTCTCCAGGCCAGCAGCCGGATACGGGAAGAAAAACGAGAGCTGGAAGATAGGACAAGGCAGTTCGAGTCGGAAAAAAGCAGCTGGAAGAAAAGCTGTATAAGACAGAAAAGATCCTGCGGACCGAGAAACAGAGAGAGATAGACAATGTTCAGCGGATCGAGAAACAGCTGGAGACCGAGAGACTTCGACAGTCGGAAAAACTGCGTGAGTTGGAAAGATTTCAGCAGTCGGAAAAACTGCGTGAGTTGGAAAGATTTCAGCAGCCGGAAAAACTGCATGAACTGGAAAGACTTCAACAGAAAGAAAAAATTTCCGAATTAGAAAAACGATATCAGCTGGAGCAACATCAGACGGAACAACTACTGACACTGCAGCAGAAACAAGATACAGAAAAGCAGCAGGAGACTGAAAAAAGGCAGCAGGTCGAAAAACTACTGGAGATTGAAAGACAGCAGCAGATAGATCACCGGTCAGAACCAAAAAAAACTTACCAGTTTGAGAAAGTGTTGGAAACAGAGAAATTTCAGCAGGAGGTTGAAAAAGAGCGGCAGGAGAAAAAGAAACTTGAATCAGAGTTCATACAGCAGACAGGAAAAAAATCAGAACTGGAATTCCTGCAGCAGTTAGGAAAGAATTCGGAATCACAGTCTGAAATTGACCGGGAGAGCCAATGGGAAAAGCAACTGGAACTGGAACAAGCACCACTTCCGGAATTGCCGGAGGCACAGCTAATCTACAGGAATCAGGAAAATCAGTCAGGTTCTTTACCAATGGACAGATCGTCAGATCAGGATCAGACGCCCAGTCAGCGAGATCGTCTGGAGCAGTTTTTGCCGATGACGGCAGCCGGAAAATCAGCGCTGGTGGAACAAAAAATTATAAATGAGCGGACAAATGTTATTTTAAAAAGTCTGCTGTCTGAATTTCAGCCAAGTGCAAGGCAACCAGATACGATCATAAATCTTCTGACTTCTATAAATCGACCGGATAATAAAACAAAACTTCAGGTACTCATGAGTAGCCAGGAGAATCAGATGAAACTTCGGACGGTTATGAACGATCTGGGTAATGCAGAAAAAGTCCGGAGTCTTACAGAGTATCCGGAAAGTATAACGAAATTTCATACACTTATGAGCCACCCGGAAAACGCGGCTAAGTTTAAGACAGTTACCGCTCAAGCTGAGAATACAACAAAGTTTCGGACGATTATGAGTCGATCAGAAAGCACAGCCGGATCTCAGTCAGGCGTGAATCCTATGTCAGGTGCGAATCCTATGTTGGCCGTAGCCAGCCGGATATCGGAATCAGGTGGATATCCATCAAATTCAGGATACTCGGAAATCCTGCCCGGCATCACAAGATTCCGCACGAGACGCGGTGCCCCGGGAAGTATCACGGAGATCCGCATGATATCGGGGATCCGGCCTGCTGTGCTGCAGATCCTCAAGACGGAAAATGACCGGTCGAGAGTCATCCAGAGCTTTGCTGGAACTGATCGCTTAAGAGTCATCCAGAGCTTTGCTGGAACTGATCGCTTAAGAAGCGCCCAGAACTTGGCAGGAATCGATCATTTAAGAGCAGCTCAGGATTTTGCTGGAATTCATCCGCTAAGAGTACTTCACAGATTTTCCGACATCAATCCGGCAAACAGTGTCCGGAACATGAATGAATCTGATCCGGAAATGATCCATATCCCGGATCTGGCCGGAGCCGTGAAAATCCAGTACGCAGATCATGGAAAGCACAGACAGGATCAGATAGCCTCAAATTCTGATGTCTTAGCAATGTCCGCAAAACTCACGCAGACAAGGGAAGAGACAAGGATCCTTAAACGGGATTCCGGATTTACAAGATCGACGCTCATAGAGCAGGAAAAGAAGATCAACGGACTTCGTCAGGAACTTCGCGAACAGATGCAGACAGTAAACGAAGAAGTAAAGCGCCTGATAAACACCCAAAAACAGGATGCATCCGTCCGGAATATGGCGGACCGTGTTATGAAGGAACTGCAGAAACAGTTCCGCACGGAGAAGATCCGCCGGGGCTATTAAAGCAGGAAAAATGACAAAGCAGGCAGAAGAACAAATACCGGTGCATATGAAGCACTGGAGCAGCTGCGGAATATCAGGGAAAGGAGCGGAACGATGGGATATGAGAAAGCGGTACTGATTCCCGAGGACGGGAAAAAGGAGATCAAGGTCCAGTTCAATCCGGCAGAGTACAACCTTTCCAGAAGTACAACCTACGCCGAAAAAAAGGTTCTGGGTCTGGATGACCCATTTACCCAGTATATCGCCGGGGAAGCTGAGACATTAAAGATTACGCTGATGTTTGATACATATATGCCTCCCGGAGAAAAAAACGCGGAGGAGAGTGGATCGGATGTGAGACTCCAGACAGAAAAAATCGCGAAGCTGATGGAACTGGATCCGAAAAAACACCGGCCGCCCAAAGTAACATTCCGCTATGGTTCCCTGATATTCAGCGGTGTGATCACGGAATTGAACCAGACATTTACGATGTTTCTGGCGAACGGAATGCCGGTCAGGGCAAAACTGGAAGTCACATTCCGCTCGATGGGAAAAGAAAATACCCATGTTCCGTTAGAATCCCCGGACAGGACGAAATGCCGGACGCTTTATGAAGGCCAGAGTCTGTGGGGGCTTGCTTACGAAGAATATGGCGATCCGGAAAAGTGGAAGGAGATCGCAAGGGAAAACCATATTACCAATCCGCTGCAGGTAAAACCGGGACAGGTGTTAAGACTGCCAGCCCTGTAAAACCGGACACAGGAGCAGAAAGATATCAGGGAAAGGAGGCGGCTTCATGGCTGATCTGATGACGGGAACCTATAGTACAGAAAACCTGCGGAGAGATAATGGCGGTTTTATGATACCGGATTTTTCCATTGAAGCAGATGGAAAACAGATCCGCCGGTCTTCAAAGAGCGGGACGCTTTTTATTGATTCCGTTCAACTGAAGCTCTCCGCCGATGCCTCCGGATCCCTGACATTTGATGTATTGAACGCCTATGATCTCGAAGCAAGAAAATTTTCGGATAAGGTAAAAGAAATGTTGAAACCGGGGAATGCGGTCAGCGCAAAGTTTGGGTATGCCGGAAATCTCGTGGAGATCTTCAGCGGATATATCCACAGCGTAAATTACGAGTACAATGACACTCCGACGATTTCTGTGACAGCGGTGGACATGATCCGGCTTATGCAGGACAACGAAGGCGGCGGACGGATCTATACCGGAAAATCTTATACGGAAATCTTTCAGGCGGTGATGAAACGCTACAGCTCCATCTGCCCTTCAAAAAACATAAAAGCAGATCCGCCGGCGGCAGTGGGGCAGACGCTGCAGATAGCGCAGAAAGGCAGCGATTACTCGTTCGTAAAGGATACGCTCTGCAGGTTAGAATGCCGGGAATTTTTCGTTCTGGCGGGAAAAGCGTATTTTATTGACGCATCCAGGAAAAAACAGTCCGTCGTGTCTCTGGAATGGGGACGGGATATCCTTTCTTTTTCCTGCGAGAGGAATTACATATATGAAACACTTCGGGTTCAGATGGTGGATCAGAACCGGCAGACGAAATCTCTGGAAAAGGAGATGACCTTTGAAGGACAACATCAGAAACGGGTGATTCCATCTCCCGGGATCAAGAATGTATCGATCGATTCAGAAGGAGATGCGGAGCGGGCGGTACTTCAGGTGAAAAAAGCGGTGGATGAAGAACGGCAGAAGGCAGTCCACTGCTCCGGAACCTGTATCGGAATCCCGCAGATCGTTCCGGGAAGAAGCCTGACGATCAGGAAACTGGATGCATGGATCGACGGGACGTACGAGATCCTGTCGGTGGAACACCGGATCGATGAGAATGGATATACAACACAGTTTGAACTTGGCGGCTGATTATGGGGAAGGAGATAGAGCATGGATCTGTTTAAAGAAATTCTTGATACAAAAACATCGTCCTCGTCCCCGCGATTCCGGATGCAGATGGCAGACCTTGCCACCGCGGTGGTGAAGGAAAACTGGGACAAAGAACATCCGGGCTGTGTCAAAGTGGAATATATTCTTGGTACGGACGGTGCAAAGACATCCGACTGGATCCGGGTTCTTCACGGATATGCCGGAAAAGGATTCGGCTCCTACGCTCTGCCGGAGATCGGCAGTGAGGTCCTTGTGGGATTTATTATGGGAGATATGGAAAATGCGGTAGTTCTCGGCTGCCTGCACAACAGCGAAAACCCACTCCCGGAAAAGACTGCGAATGAAAAGAATACAGTCAAAGAGATCAGGACGAAGGGCGGCTACGAGCTTACGATCTCGGAAGAAAAAGGGAAAGAAAAGCTCTCTGTGAAAACTCCCGGGGAGCAGATCCTGACGATTGATGATGAAAACCAGAAGATTGAAGTTCAGGATAAACAGGGAAAGGAAAAGATCTTAATTGATGGAAAAACGAATTCTGTCAGCATCACAGGGGATAAGAAGATCGAACTTGCAAGTAAAAGTGCGAAGCTTCTCCTTGACGGCGGTGCAAATAAGATCGAGCTCACCGCTTCGCAGATCATCATCAACGGAAAACAGATGGCAGAGCTCAAGGGACAGTCGTTAAAGCTGGAGGGCACTTCTGTAGAGTTAAAAGCGAAGGGAACGATGAAAGCGGAAGCATCGGGAATTGCCCAGCTCAAGGGAGCGATGGTAAAGATCAACTAAGGAGATGGAGGCGCAGGTATGGAAGAAAGAGAAAAGCGAGCGTTTTTGGGAACCGGCTTCCACTTTCCGTTGGAGATCGATGAGACCACGGGGCGGTTCCGGATGAGCAGTGAAGAGGAAAATATCAGAGAATCCATCAAGCTGATCCTGATGACAGGAAAAGGAGAGCGGGTCATGCGTCCGGAATTCGGCTGCGGTCTCAAACAGTATACCTATGAGACGATGGACTACGGAACGATGGTACAGATGGAGCGGGAGATCAGGACAGCGTTAGAACGCTGGGAACCGCGGATCGAGGATGTGGAAGCTTCTGTTTCGCCGGGGGAAGCACAGAACGCGCTGATGATCCGGATCGCGTTCCGGGTCAGGGCAACCAACAACCCGTATAATTATGTATTTCCTTTCTTTTTACAGGAAGGTTTTGAATAAATGACGAGAAGCAGGGAGGACGCTGTATGAAAATACCGGATATGAATGAAAAAAATACCAGGGCGTTTTTAGATAAAGTTAGAGAACGCGCGTCCTCCTACACCCCTGAGTGGCGTATGGATCTTGAAAATCCAGATGGCGGAACCGCGTTGGCATTATTGTTTGCGGGAATGTACGAGGATACGTTAAAGAAATATGCCAAGCTTCCGAGAAAAAGTATGCTGGATTTCTTTAACTGTGTGGGTACAGCTCTGGCCCCTGCGCGGCCGGCCGGAGGATACGCGGTATTTGGACTTGTGAATCAGGAGGCAGATGGAACAGAGATCCGGAGAGGGACCGGACTTCTTGCCAGACCGGAGGAAGATCAGGAAGAAATCATATTTGAGACGAGAAACGATGTATATGTGACCCCATCGAGAATCTGTGACATGGTTCAGGTCATTCCGGAAAAAGACGGGATATACAGGATACACAGGGAAGAGGATCAGAAAGTACCAGGAAATTTTCCACTTTTTGAGGAATACGGAGAAAACGTTCAGGAACATACGCTTTATCTGGCCCACAATCATGTTTTCTACGTGAAAAGATCCGGAAGTATCCGTCTGACATTCAGAAAAAGCCGGAACCGGGAACCGGATGCCGCTGTTCTGAGAGCACTTGCGGATCCGGAGTCGGCATCAGTGGAGTATTCAGCAGGGGAACGGTTTGAGCCGTTTGCAAAGGTGGAAGCAGAACCGGAGACGGGAGAACTGATCCTTCATAAGGGAGAAAATCAGCCGGCAACAGAAAAATGTGAGCTGGACGGAACATACGCTTTCTGGATCAGGATCCGCTGCAGGAATGTGTCCCTGCTGTCGGAGCTGGAATTTGCAGATATCCGGGTGACCTCCCAGACTGAACGCAGTGTCCCGGATGTGACTTTTGCAGGCGGGATCGAACAGAGGGGGGAATATCTTCCCTTTGGCGAACAGATGGGACTTTATGAGGAAGTTTATTTCTCGTCGGAGCAGGCACTGTCCCAGAAAAACGCTCAGATCACCTTGTCGTTCCGGATGAATTTCCTCCGGATACCGTCGGAGACATACGGACAGGATCGGAAGAGGGACTGGAAGCTTATCATGAAACGGACGGATTTTATTCCGGACCCGGAGTATGATATCGGGATCGACGAGGTGATCTGGGAGTATTATAACGGGAATGACTGGAGAAAACTTCCAGAGAGTGACAGATATTCCAAGGTGTTCCGGGCAGCTTCCGATCAACTGGAAAGAAAGACGGAGATCACATTCAACTGTCCGGGAGATCTGACACCGGTGCTTGTCGGGGCAGTAGAAGGAAGGTATATACGGGCAAGAATTTTAAAAATGAATAATCTGTATCGGTGGAACGGACAGTATATCACTCCGGTTTTAAGAGATACAGGATTTGAATACCGATATCATGAGCCGTTTCCGATGCCGGAGCTGATAGAACGGTTGAATAATATGAGATCCGACAGGATCTACCCGGAAGATCTTTTCCGGGCTGGAAAAGATCTGAAACCGTTTGTCCCGATGGAGGAGGAACGTGAGACGTTATATATAGGCTTTGACCAGCCGCTGCGGCAGTGGCCGATCCGGATTTTTTTCAAACTCCGGTCAGGCAGTCAGAATGGAAATCTCCTGAGATACGAGTATTATAACGGAAAAACCTGGAAAACACTGAACATGATCGACGGAACAGAAGGTTTTGGCCGGATCGGAATCGTTACATTGCTCGGAAATTCCGACTTTATGCCGGGAATCCTGTGGGAAAAAGAGAGGTTCTGGATCAGGATCAGGAAGACTGGAGATGATCGGAATACAGAAGCTTCGCAGCGCACGATGATCCAGGAGATATGGATGAATGCCACGGAGATCACGGCGGAGGAGACCATGGATCAGGAGGTCTTTTCCGTAGAAGCAAACGAAAAAAATGCTGTGTTCCGTCTGGCAGCTGGAAATATTACAAAAGCCGAAGTATGGGTGCAGGAACACCGGGAATATTCCGAGGAGCAGCTTGCGAAGCTTCGGCAGGCTTATGAAATCCGAACAGAAAAGACGGAGGACGGAACCGTGAGACATGTCTGGATCCGCTGGGAAGAACGGGAAAATTTCGCGTCCTCGACTGAGACAGATTGCCATTATATGCTCGAAAAAAATGAGGGAATCTTACAGTTTTCTGATGGGATCCATGGAAGGATCCCGGATGACTGCGGTGAAGCTTCCATCCGGGTCAGATACCGGTGCGGAGGTGGAAAACGCGGAAATGTGCCGGCGGGAGCAGTAAACAGGTTCCGGGAGACCACCGGTTTTGTCAATCAGGTCATAAATCCAATGGACATGTCCGGAGGTGTGGATCGGGAAAATGTGGAGACAGCGATCCAGAGGCAGGGGTGGGCATTCCGCCACAGAGGACGTGCGGTGACTGCCGGAGATTATGAAGCATTGGCGATGGAAAGCAGCGGCAGCATCCTGAAAGCGAAATGTTTTCCGGGACAGGGACGCGTGAATCTTGTCCTGCTGCTGCGGGAGCATAACCGGGAATTGGAAAATTTTGATCTGGTAAAACGGGAATGCCTTCAATATATGGAGGACAAGATTCCGGCGTCCCTTCGGGAAAACAGGAAATTCCAGATTCTGGAACCGCAGTTTATCCATATGGCGGTGAAGGCCGAGGTCCGCGTGAGGGATATGAACCAGATTTTAGAGACGAGACAGAGGATTTTAAAAGCACTTCATCTGTTTCTGAATCCCATGGAGGGGAATTTTCAGGGAAATGGATGGGAGATCGGAGTGGTCCCGAACCAGATCCAGATTTTAAATGAACTTCGGGGAGTTCAGGGCGTGGAGATTGTAACGTCGCTGAGTCTGATCCCGCAGACGGAACAGAATGGAAGACTTGTGGAGCTTGATGCGGAAGAGCTCGAAAAATTCCCGTATGCCGTGGCTGTAGAGGGAGAGCATCAGATCGATATAACAACGGGAGGTGGAGCAGATTGATTCCTACGATTCGGCTGGATGAGGAAAATTTTCAGGAAATCTTTGAGACGGCGAGAAAACGGATTCCGCTCCTGTACCCGGAATGGACAAATTTCAATGAAAATGATTCTGGAATTGCGCTTTTGGAATTGTTCTCATGGCTGAAGGAAGTTCAGGAATTCCATCTGAATCAGGTCGGACTGGAACATGAATCCGTATATTTAAAATTACTGGGCATCGAAAGAAAAGAAATCTGTCCGGCAAGGACAGTGGTAACCTGTTGTTCCGTGAAAGAGGAGACGGAGCTGCCGGAAGGTTTCCAGTTCCACGCAGGAGAGATCCCGTTCTGTTCCGTGGAAAGGACAAGGCTTTTTTCCGGAAAGCTTTGGAGGGTGCGTACAGGAAATACAGGAAGGCAGGGATATGTCTCGGAACGGGAGTGGGATGGATCCGATACGGGATGGAAACTTCCGGTTTTTACGGAAATACCGGAATACGGCGGTTTTCTGGAAATGGAGTTTTCCGGAAAGATGACAGGGGGACAGACCTTTGGATTCTTCTTCCGCCTTTCGGAAGAACGGAGCGCAAAAAGAAATCCGGTTTCAGAAGAGTTTGAGCCGCTGGCGGGGATCCGCGCGGAGTGCAAAGATACCGGTTCAGACAGCTGGAAGATATGTGAACTTGTGCGGGATGATACACACGCATTCCTGTACAGCGGAATCATAAAGATCCGGATCCCGGGTGAGATGGGAGAATCCGGCGCGGACAGGATCCGGTTTGTGTTTTCGGAAGGAGAATACGATGTAGTACCGGTACTCTCAGAGATCCTCTTAAATCCTGTGGAGCTCTGCCAGATGGAGCAGATCGGGGAGAGGATTCTGGGGGAGGGGACAGGATTCCCAAATCAGAGATTCCCGCTGGAGAGCGCCGGGACAATTCCGGCCTCAGTGGAACTGGAAGCAGAAGCTCCTGAGCATCCGGGAATATTTGAACCCTGGAGACGTGTCCGTGATTTTTCCGGATCAAAGCCGGAAGACAGACATTTTGTGGTCGACGGAGAGAGTGGAGATATCTGCTTTGGAGATGGAATCCACGGATTGCCGCCGGAAGGAATCATCCGTCTGATACGGCTTGGCAGGACAGAGGGAGTCGGCGGAAATGTAAAAAAAGGTCAGATCCATCCGGGGAGATCAGAGGAAGAAAAGATCCATCTGTTTGAGGCGTGGAATTTTGAGGATGTAACAGGCGGAGCTGACAGGGAGTCCACGAAAAGCTGTTTTGAGAGATTTGAGGCAGAACTCGCGAAAAAGTATTCTGCGGTCACGAAAGCGGATTATGAGGAGCTTATAAAGCGCGCGCCGGGACTTCTCATCGAACGGGTAAAGGTCGTGAGAGCAGACTGGGAACATAACCGGATCGTGGCGGCGGTAAAGTCCTGGTCAGAGAAAAAATGCCCGCAGCTGAGTGCCGGATACCGGAAGAACATCACGAAATTTATGGATAAGAAAAGGATTCTGGGAACGGATCTTCAGATCGCCGAACCGGAATATATCCAGATCCGTGTCTATGCGGATCTGGAACTTGTCGCGTGGTACAGGGATACCGAGCAGGTGTTAAAAGGAAAGATCCGCCGGTATTTTGAAGAATTTTGTTCGGACTTTGGGAGTCCGGTGTTATACAGCGGACTTTACGGATTTCTCGATGGACTGCAGGGAATCCGAAGAATCCGGTCGCTTACAATCGATGCGGCCGGACAGGGGATTCTCAGGAATATGAACGGGGATGTTTTTCTTCCTTCCGCGGGACTCGCGGTACTGGAACAGATCCAGCTCAGCGTATCCTACACAGGATAAAAAGGAAAGATGGGAGTACCAGATGGCAGAAGACAGGAAATACTTTATCTTTAATAAACCGATGGACTACCGGAGAGGAACGGTGGATAGAATGAATGCCGCGGACGGGATCCTGAGGCTGACCGGGGCGGAACCGGGCTGGTTTTTCTCAAGAGTTCTGGACAGCAGGGAAGAGGAGATGACCTGGCACCGTCTGAGAACTGTATGCGCGGAGAGAGACGGCGGATGGAACATGACTCTTTACAGCAGTGACAGCCGGTTTCTTGTATGGGGAGACAACAGTGCGCCGTTGGACGAGGTTCTGGCGGATCCGGAACTCTCTCTGGAAGAGAAAAAACAGCGGATGAGTTCCTGCTTCGCGAAAGAGATCCGGGGAGAAGCGGATGTGCCGCTGTTTGACGTAAGAGGCAGATATCTTTGGTTTCTTCTTGAAGCGGGGGGCGCGGCGGGAGATTTTGACGGGATCACAGAGATCCGGATCGATTTTCCGAAACAGAACTGGGTCTCCTGGCTGCCGGAGGTCTATCAGGGAAGTGGAAAGAACCGGGATTTTCTGGAGCGGTATCTCGGTGTATTCCAGAGCTTCTATGAAGAGCTGACGGAGAAGATCGGACGAAGCCCGGACCTCTTTGATCCGGACTGCGCGCAGGCGGACTTCCTTTCCTGGATGGCAGGCTGGCTGTCCATCGAGGACATTCCGGCCTGGAATGAAGAACAGTTGAGATATCTTTTAAAAAATGCCCTGCGGCTCTACCGGATCCGGGGAACTGTAGAATATCTGAAGGAAATGCTGACCTTATACAGGGACTGTGAGGTGTATGTGGTGGAACATTACCAGATGCAGGAGAGCGATCCGGAAAAGATCCGCAGATGGAAGAAGCTGTATGGTGACAGCCCTTATACAGTGACAGTCCTGATCCATACGGGGCAGAATGGAGGACAGAAGGAATACAGGACCTTCATGCAGATTGTGAGACATGCGGTTCCGGCACATATAGACTGCAGAATCGTTCTGCTGACTCCCTACATCTTTCTGGATCAGCACACGTATCTTGGCGTCAACAGCCGGCTTGGTGAATATCGTCCGATGCAGTTAGACGGATTGTCTGCCATGCATTTTTCACGGATCGGACAGTTGTAAGAGAAAGGAATACAGCCAATGAAGAACATGAAGTATTTTCCCTTTGAAAGAAATAAATATTTTTACGGCAAGCTTCTGACTGTGGATGACTTTGAAACAGAACAGAGATATATGAATGATAAAAGACGAGTACTGAACCGGTTTTTATATGGAACCGGAGTGGTATGTGGACTGAATGTAGTCCCGATCGATGACATGACAATTTCTGTGGAACCCGGACTTGCTCTGGATTTTTCCGGCCGGGAGATCGTTGTGGATACACCGGCAGTAAAAAAATTGTCCATGATCGATGGATTTGATTCTTTTATCAGGAGCGGTGACGAAAAGAAATATCTGTACCTCTGCATGGACTATAAGGAGACGGAGAGGGAACCGGTCCACAATGTGACCGGGGAGAGCGGGGTGGAGTATAACCGTTATCAGGAAGGCTACGAGCTTACAGTGACGGAGCGGGAGCCGTCCCAGACGGTGCTTTCCGATGCGGTATTTTATGAACATACATCGGTGATCTATATGGGGAAAGGCGTGAAGATCACCCAGACATGTCCGTCCTATGTGTCCTGCGGAGATACATTTGAACTTAAGATCCTGGTGGAAAATATGGGTCAGGGCCAGTCGATCCGCTTTTCCTACGATCTTGGACTCACATGTCTGGAATATGCCGGGGAAAACCATCTGACCGTCATGTTTGACGAGGAAAAGCATCAGAAGGAAGACAGATACGAGATCATTTACCGTGTGAAGGCGAGTTCTACAAAGAATGCGGAAGGAATCCTGGAACTCGCAAAGGGCAGTTTCCACCTTGCTTTCGGCGGAAGAGAGATGGAAGCGGCAGCCGCCGGAAAGCAGGCGGTGAAGCTGATCAGCGGAAAAGTCTCCGATGAAGTCAGAAAGAACTATTACCGGAGCGCGATGGAAGATATTCTTCGGAATAACTATCAGCAGAGCATTTATCTGGCAAAGATCTATGTGATCCGGGCAGGAGAGTCGTATCTCATTGACGCAGTGGAGCCGATGCCATTTGGACAGTTTGTATACAATAATGTGCTGGCGGATGTGATGGGAAAGATAGGAAGAACAGAAGATGCCCTGATGGTAAAAGATCAGGCAGATTTTGGCAGCTCCCATGGAAAACAGATAGAAAAAAGTAAGAGCGAGGAGCCGGCAGTGACTACCGGTCATGTGATCTTTGATCTTGGGCTCGGCGGAAACACGGGACAGAGATTTTTTTCCGGGGATATTTCCCATGAGCTGGGGCTCGGAAATGTGACGATCATCCTTGGCTCCTGTACTGGTGTGCGGGATGAGGACAGCGTGATCTACGGTTCCCCGGAGATTTTCGCGGATGAAGTACCGTTCCGCGCAGAGTTAGCTGCGAAGGCGGACGCAAAGACAGGAACCTTCCGGATCGGGCTGCGGCTTGTGGAGCCGACTATGAACCGGTATGTCAGGGTCAACTGGACAGCAATCCGGGATGCGAAGGAAAAGGTCCATGATGTGGAAGAGACGGCGCTTTTGATCCGCCCGGACATTCTGTATCTGAAGACCAGAGAGACATTCTTTCTGGAGCCGGAATTCAGAGGAATCGCCCCGACACCGGTGACATGGAGCATCAGAGAAGAAAATGGTGGAACCATCGAGCCAAACGGAAAATATACGGCTCCGAATGTGCCGGGAATCTTTGAAGTGAGTGCAGCCAGTACCAGATATGAAAACCTCCGGGCTTCCATCTATGTGGTGGTGCGCGATGGAGAGTAAAACGAAACTTTAAGAAATAGGTGAAAAGGAGGAGCCATGCGGATACAGACATTGAACAGCGACTATGAGATTCTCCGGATGGCAGAATCCGGGGAACGGCTGGATGTCATGATAGCAAGAGATGAAAAGCACCCGGAAAAGGGAAAATGCATGCTTGTGGTCCTGAAACAGGATGCGGACATCCACAAATTCCTGCCATTTCTCGCTGCGCAGCAGGAAAATGCTCCATACGATGATTTTCTGGGATATTTTCCGAGGGAGGGCAGGCTGTACATCGTATTTCGCTCTTATGATTATATGACACTTTCCGAACGGCTCTCATCGGATACAGGTTTTGAAGAACGGGTCATGATCGCCGGTAATATTCTGAGAAGGATCGTAATCCTGAATCTTCCAACGTATCTTCAGTATGAAGTGCTGGGGGAAGGAAATATTCTGGCAGGAAAGAATGGGGATATCCGTTTTTCCTACGGATTTCATGAACTGGACCGGTTTGACAGTATTACAGACCGGGATGTCATAGAACGTCTGACCGGAGTTTTAAAGAAAATCTTTCCGGAGGAGCTGGAAAAACATTCCTGCCCGCCGTTAGAGCAGTTTTTTGAGAGAATAGAAAAGGTAAAATTTCCGGGAATTGCTGCTATATTGAGAGAATATGACATTACCGCCCGGGCGGCGCTGACGCTTCAGGAGGCGGGAAAGATCAGACCGAAAAGCTTTGGTTTCCGGTTGTGGGAGAAGATAAAGAAACTTGTCCGCGGTTTAAAATACCTTCTTCTGGCACTTGTGATCGGAGCGCTCGTGGGATATCTGGTCTATACGATCCGCTATCCGTCAAAGAAGGCGGAAGAGGCAATGAATTATAAAGCAATCGGCACACTGACAATTGGGGAGACCGCAGGACAGGATGCCGGGGGACAGACGGGAGAGTAAAACATATGCGTTTTATAAATGATTTTGACTGGAAAAAGACGATGCAGTACGGGTGGCGCAGGATCCTTCGGGCACTCGTGCGCCCGTTTGCCGCTCTCCGCCTGAAGTTCCGCAGGCTGTCAAATCCGAACACGCTGGTAAATACAGTGGTCACTGATGTGCAGGCGGAGGTAAAAAAGGCGGTTTCAAAGAAGCCGGAGTCTTTAGAGGAATATCTTCCGGTCGGCAGATACTACGCGGCCAAGAAACTTTTGCTGGCGATCCTGATCGCGGTGATCCTGCTTCCGATCCTGTATTTTAAATTTGTCCATCCGGTAGTCACAGCCCGTTTTCTATGGAAAACGATCCCGGTAAACACAGCGGAACAGTATGGATATACAGGAAAAGTGAAACTGACGGATCCTGAGACCGGAGTGATCCTATACAGAGGACCGTTAGCAGACGGAAGAATTACGGGAACAGGCACCTTGTATGATTATGCCGGGAACATCCTTTATAAAGGGCAGTTCGAAAATGAGATGTATGAGGGGAGAGGGACGCTGTTTTACGGGAATGGAAACGTAAAATACACGGGAGAATTTTCACAGAATCAGTATCAGGGAAAGGGATCCCTTTATTTCGAAGATGAGACATTGGAATATGAAGGCGGATTTGCGGCTGGAAAGTACAGCGGAAGTGGAAGCCTTTACGATAAAGACGGCACATTGATCTATGAAGGAAGCTTTGAGGCAGGACGATACAGCGGAGAGGGAACTCTTTATGGGGAGAAGGGAATGATCCTCTACGAGGGAAGCTTTGTAAAAGGACTCTATGAAGGTCAGGGAACCCTGTACCGCAACGGAAAAAAGGTCTATGTGGGTGCATTTGCGGGAGGGATCCCACAGGGCGAAGGAAAAGCGTATGGAAATTCCGGCCGGGCAGACAGTTGGGGTACCTATGCGGACGGTGAGTTCGTCGCGGGCCAGACGGTTCTCTACGATGAAAATGGAAAGATCCAATATCGCGGAGAGGTTTCAAACGGTCAGTATGAAGGAAAAGGCAGCCTGTACGCAGACGGAGAGCTGATCTATGAAGGTGATTTTCACGAGAGCCTGTATGAGGGAAGTGGTACGCTCTACGAAGGAACGGAAGTCTTATATAAAGGAAATTTTCTCGGAGGTGTTTACGAGGGAAAAGGAGAACTGTATCAGGACGGAGTGCTTCTCTATGGGGGAGAATTCCACGATGGTTTGTACGAGGGAAACGGAAGCCTGTATGAACAGGGACACATGATCTATGACGGTGAGTGGAAAGCCGGAAAATATGACGGAGAGGGAAAAATCTATCAGGATGAAAAGCTTCTCTATGAGGGAACCTTTGCGGAAGGAATGAAAGAGGGAGAGGGAATTCTCTATGATCCGGAAACGGAAAGTGTGGTCTACGAAGGAAGCTTTCTGAAGGACCTCTATGACGGCGATGGCCGTCTTTATGATCCGGTGACGCAGAACCTGATCTATGAGGGAACATTCCTCAGAGGAAAACGCGAGGGAAGCGGAAAGGAATACGATCCTGAGACGAAAGCACTGGTCTATGAGGGTGGATTTCGTGAAGATGTCCATGATGGGGACGGAACGGAATACGATAAAAATGGCGCAAAGACGTATGAGGGACGTTTCCAGTTAGGTTCCTATTCGGGATCTGGAGTGCTGTATGACGCGGCTACGGGTAAGGTGCTGGCGGAAGGAGAATTCCGGAACGGAGTGCTCTTAACGCCAAAAGCAGAATTGGATGCCGCGAAGAACCCGACAGGGCCGGAGACAGCGGCGAAAGAACCGGAAACAGAGACAGCAGCAGTGGAAAGTGAAAGCGCCCCGGAGACGGCGGCGGAAGCAGGAAATACCGCAAAGGAAAATGAAACGGCGGCAGAGAGCACAGCTGCACAGATACCTGGAAGGGCAAAGAGAACGGGCATCGGTCCGGGCTATGAGGATTAAATAACAGCAGTTTCACAGACAGAGAGGAGCGGACGCAATGGGAAGATCCACATCGATCGCGGATGTCGGAATGTCGATCGTAAAACTTTTAAGGAGAGAGCTCGTTCCGGATACGCTGCAGAATCCGGACGCGGTGGGCCTTTGCAGTCCGACGGACCGGGGGGATTACATGGTGGGAATCCACCTGTATGATATCCGGGAGAGCGAGGAGCTGCGGGTCAACACGATGATCGCAAGAGGAACGGAAGAACTTCAGTATCCTCCAAGTTATGTAAACCTTTATTACATGATCACGGTGACTTCCACCGGTGATATCAAGTTCCGGTCCGGTGAGGAACATAAGATCCTCGGAAGGATCATCCAGATCCTCGCGGATCATCCGTGTCTGGACAGAGAGACTCTGGAGCCAAAAACAGTGAGAAAACAACTGGATGTGGAGATCAGTATGCAGAATCTGACGCTGGAAGACAAGATGAGGATCTACAGCGTACCAAATGCCGGTTATAAGCTGTCCCTGTTTTACAGGGCTGCTCCGGTGGAGATCGAATCTACGAGAAGCCGGAGAGCAGCGAGAGTTATGGATGTGGATTTCGGACTGGAGGAGAAGCAATGAATGGACGAGGAGAACATGTACGGCACAGGGTCTCTCTGGTACTGGAACTATGGGATGATTTCACGGATCGTCCGATATCAGATCCTTCTGTCATGATCACGGCCTCCGGGCTGATCAGACCACTCCGGAAGGAAGAGGGGTTTTATGTGTTTGTAAACTGTCCGATGCCGGTGCATGTGGAGATCCGCTCAGAACGGTATGAGACGGAGGAATTTGACGCGGGAATGCAGGATGGAAAGGCTGTGATCCTGAAAAAAAGACTGCGGCCGGGAAAAAACTATCCGCTTCCGGCCGGGACGACCTGTGTGACCGGCTGTGCAGAACCGGGAACTGTGATCGAGGTGGCGGCGGAGGAGAGCAGCGGCCTGTGGCGGCTTTTTTCCGACTACCATTCAGAAAAGCTTCCTGAAAGTATGGAGCTTTTTAACCCGTACGAAAAACAACTGGAGGGACGCAGATTCTTTATATTGGACAAGGATGAAAAAAACGGTGAGTTTTTTGAAGTAAAACAGCAGGAAAGCCGTAGTGGAAAGATCGTGCTGGAACACGCACTGAAGCATTCTTACAAAAAAGCCGGAACGAAGATTTATGAGTGCAGCATGGCCCGGACAGACAGGGACGGGAACTTCACGATTCCGTTAAAGATCAGATCAAGGGATGAAAAAAAGATTTTATGCAGGATCCGTGAAGGAGAGAAGGTCCGGTCGGTGCAGATCTTCACAGGGCAGCAGAATAAGTGGAATCCGGCAGAATAGAGAAAGACCAGGAAAGGGGGAGACCGGATGGAGCGCGAGACAGATCAATATATGAACGCGGATGAATATGTACAGGAGCTGTTGATAAATGTCCGCAGCCTTGCCGGTGAGTACCTGAATTGGAAAAAACAATCTGTGTTTGCCGGGGAGGGAAGAATACGGGATACGGAAGTGTCCCGGGAAGGCATTCTGGAGCTTTCACAGATCCTTCGAAGAGGAAAACATAGTTTTGAGGAGATGCACCGCAAAGCAGAACAGTCAGTCAGGAGACGGACGGTCATCCCTCTGGAATATCTGTTTCATATCAAAAAAGCCGGAAAATATCTGAAACACTGTGTCAGTCTGGCGCTGGCCGCGGAACTGGATCGAAACTCAGGAGAACTTTTTCAGGAGATTCCGGAGAATTACAAAAAGATATATCCAACTTTGGAACTTGGACTCTGTCTTTATACGGCAGACAGCAGGGCGAGAATCGAATGTATGCGGAACATGCTTGAGGAAAAAGAAACCTTCGATTTCTTTTTCGGTACAGGAAATTCCCGGGAGAGCAGAACAGAGATGAGACTGGATCCGAGAATCCTTCAATTTCTCTTATCACCGGAAACAGAGCCTGAAAAACTGGAAGGATTCTGCCGGCTCTATGACGGAAGTGATCTGGAGGAACAGCCGATGGTGATCCGGGAAGACCAGATGGAACGGACGGCTGCTCTTTTGGGAACGGTGCCTGAAGAAAAGAAGATCCTGTATCTCTTTGGACACCCGGGTTCCGGGAGACGTTTTATGATCCGTCATGCATGCAGAAAGCTTGGGAGATTCTGTCTGGAGGCAGATATCGGAAAACTTGATGGAAACGACCCCGGAAAGCTTTTAGATGAGATGATAAGGGAAACGCAGATCCGCAGGGCGGTACTCTGCATACGAAATTTTCAGCTCCTGTTTCAGAATGGAAAAATGTATCAGGCTCTTTGGGTTGTCGAAAAGGTCCTTATGCATCTTCCCCAGGTGATCCTGCTGGCAGATCAGACATGGCCTTACAGCCGGGAAGAATTCCCGGCGCCGGTCACGGAACTGGAGATTTCGCCTCCGGATATTGGGGAGCGGATCACTCTGTGGGAGGAGGCGCTGAGACAGCACCCGGAGGCAATGCCGGAAACATTTCAAACAGAACATGCACGGCTCGAGATCCTTGCCGGAAAATTCACATCCCACCCGGGCCAGATCATGTCTGCCGCCGCTGAGACGTCACGGTCGGTACAGTGGACAGGAAAACGGGCAGAGGAGGAGGATCTGTACCGCGCATGCAGGCATCAGGTAAGCCACCGGCTCGGGGAACGGGCCATGCAGATCGAACCTGCATATGGCTGGGATGACCTGATCCTTCCGCCGGACAGAAAGCAGATGTTAAGAAATGCCTGCGATCAGATCGAATACAGCCATCAGGTATACGGAAAGTGGGGATTTGCCTCAAAAATGGTCTACGGAAAAGGCGTATCCATGCTGTTCTACGGGCCGCCGGGGACAGGAAAGACAATGGGAGCGCAGGTTCTGGCGCGGGAACTCCATCTGGAGCTTTATAAGGCAGATCTCTCCAGTGTCATGTCAAAGTACATCGGTGAGACAGAAAAAAACCTTGGGGAGATCTTTGAAGAGGTGAAAAAGAGCCAGAGCATTCTGTTTTTTGATGAAGCAGACGCATTGTTTGGAAAAAGGTCAGAGGTAAAGGATGCCCAGGATAAATACGCGAACGCCGAGACTGCCTATCTTCTTCAGAAGATGGAAGAATATGAGGGGATCGTGATCCTTGCGACAAACTATATTCAGAATTTTGACGAGGCGTTTAAGAGGAGGATCCGCTTTATGATCGAATTTCCGCTTCCGGATGCAAAAAGGCGTCTGAAAATCTGGAGTCAGGTGTATCCGAGGCAGACTCCGGTCAGTGAGGACGTGGATTTCGAATTTCTGGCAGGACAGTTTGAACTTTCGGGAAGCAGCATCAAGAACATTGCTGTCTCAGCTGCATTCCGGGCCGCGGCAGCAGGAACAGAAGTTGAGATGGAGCAGATCCTGAACTGTCTGAAAGAAGAGATGAAAAAGTCAGGAAAAAACCTTCAGCGGGAAGATTTTGGACCATATTACAGCCTGATGAACCGAGAGGAGGATACGAGCCATGCCATTATTTAAAAAGAAGAAAAAAGAAGATCCTGTCCGCACAGCGAAAAAAGCAGAGTTTTCCGGAAAGGCAAAGGAAGCTTTGCAGGAAAAGGATACAGCACCTTCCCAGATAGAACAGGAGACCACACAGCCGGTAAAGAAAAATCAGACAGACTGGTACACGGATATGAAGGAGCGCAGTGAACGGGCCCGTGAATACTCGAACCGGTTTGCGTTTACAGAGGAATCGCTTTCTTCTGTCTACAGTATAAAAAAGCTGGATAAGATCCGACAGGCATCAAATGTGAAATTTTATGAAATGTCCCTTTTAGAGGAAGGAACGGTTAACTGTCATGAACGGATGATGGAAGATACCGGAAATGAGGAAAAAAAGGCGGAGGCGCAGGAGTATTATGAGTCGGCGATGTCCAGAATCGACACGGCAAAACGACTGTACAGCGAACTGCTGACCTCGGTCGAAAAGAGAAAAGAGGAGATCGAAAAAGATCCGAAGCTTGCGAAGAAGAACAGTCTGATTGATCGTTTCCGGACAATGAGAAAAGATAAGCCAATGCTACAGCTGATCCGGCGGGTCCGCTTATTTGAGGACAATCCGGGCTATCAGGAAAAAGCAGATGGATTCTTTGGAAAGATGAAGGAGGAGCTGACAAGTCTGAGCGAGTCCCTGCTCAGCGATGAGGATAAAGAATCGCTGAAAACAGGAATGGAGGCGAAAGAGCAGGCCGGAGAGATCAGGGAAAATGTGGAGGAGGTAGCGAAGGCAATCTCAGATGCCAAGGATGAGTCAGAACCTATGGAGGGAGTTTTCGGCATGATGAAGGACGCGGCGATGCTGGTGAAAGATGCGATCTTCTTCATCAAGGACTTAAATAAGAGCAGCAGCGAAAACATCCTTGACAAGTTCGTTGGAATCGTGACAAAAGGCGCTTCCATTCTGGCCAGCGCGGCGGGAAAGATTGCGGAACTACTCTCGACTTTCCCGTTTATCGGGGCGATCATCGGTTTGATTAAAAATGGAATCACATTTTTCAGCGAGGGCTACAAATTTGTCATGAGCCAGCGGAGAATCTCAAAACTCAGGAAACAGAAAAAACTCCTGAAGGAGCGGATGTTAAAACGAAAGAAAAAGTATGCGAACGATCCGGAGCTGAAGGGGCTGTACAGCTTCGTCGGAGAAGACAAAAGCGGAGCGGTGAAGCTTGATGCAAAGAAACTGGGAAAAAGAGAGAAACGCGGTCTGATCGGAGGAGGCAGTGACGCCAGAGATACGATGAGACAGGCGGCAGATTCAAAAAAAGACGGCGGAAAGCATCTTTATTACATGGCAAAAGAAGCAGAGTCGGTGGAACAGTACGATGAGCTGAAGGAAGTGATCTATAAGAACAAAAACAAGAAAAAAGATGCGACGATCGCGCTGGCCCAGCAGGGTGTGGATGTAGCGGCCAATATCGCAAAATTCTTCCCGGGAACCGGTGATATCGTTTCTGCGTCGATCAAGCTTGGAAACAGCATTGTCAGCGGCGGAAAGTTTGTGGGAAGTAAGGCCTTTGAGTATGGGAAAAGCATCTTCGGACATGCCAGATCAAAGGAGAACAAGAAGGTATTCCGGAATAAATACGCGGAACATATTTACGACAATATGGCGGAAGTCTCCGATTATCTGGATGGGGAAGGAAAGATCGACCTCAATAAAGCCGATCCGGGCAGCATCCGGAAAGCGGCGGAGAGCTATGATTACGCAGAAAATATGCTGGTAGGAATGGGAGCTGACATGCCGGCACTGATCGGGGCTCCGAGCAAGGAAAAACTGATTGAAGCGATGGCAGAGGCCTTCGGAGCCGGAGAGTAAAGAGGAGCGGGAATCAATGAAACATGATTTAAAACTGCGGGATCTGAGGAGTTTGCAAGAGCTCCTGGACGATCTGGAGTGGGAGACAGAACTGATCGGAGAGGAAACAGACTATCCATCTCTGGCAGCGGTCCTTCCTGTGGAGGAAGACTGCGACGAGAGAGCGGTGTTTACATATATCGATCTCCCGGATGAGGATTCCGAATTTACAAAGTATCTTCAGATCTATCTTCAGATCCCATTAAAAATAGACAGGATCCCGGCGGGTGAGCTGATCGTTTTTGTGAATCAACTGAATATGCTGACACTGATAGGCAGCTTTTCCTATGTGCCGGGGGCAGGTGGGCATGAGGCAAGAGTTGATTACCGCTATGTGATGGCGATGGAAAAGGAAGCTCTCCCTGATGAAGGCGTCGTGGGTGAGATCCTGTTAAATCTCGTCAAATATGCGCAGATGGCAGAGGGACTTCTGGCAAGCAGGATCGAGGGAACGCCGACCGAGGTCATTATGGCGGCCGTCGGACATGAACTGGAAGCCGGGTGGAGGTAAGAAATGGGATTTTGTGTACTTGGAGGTGCTATGTGTACCTGCTCATTTGGAATGGCACCGTCCACTCTTATGGTGACGCCGGAAAAAAAGACGGTATCGTCCATGCCGGTGGCGACGATCATGGATCACGTGCCGATGAAAAATGTGATGCCCTTCGGAATGTGTCAGTCCATGGCGAATCCGGCTGTGGCAGCGGCGACGGCTGCGGCATTCGGAGTCTTAACTCCGATGCCATGCATTCCGGTGATCCCGGCGCCGTGGTCACCGGGGGCACCGACAGTTCTCGTCGGAAATACGCCGGCGTTGAACCAGAGTTCGAAGACCATCTGCGCTTATGGCGGCGTGATCCAGATCACGAACCCGGGAACGACAAACATACAGATACCTTAAAACTTAGGAAGTGAGCAGATTATGAAAAAACGGATCTTTGGCCTTCGGGCAAAATTTGCAGTGTTGTTTCTGCTTTTTGCCGTGATCATCATGTTTTCGGTGGGCGCAGTGACATACCGTACATACCGCAGCTCCATGATGAAACGGTACGCCAGTGAAGCAGTGACGATCGCAAAGCTTGCGGCATCTTATCTGGACGGAGACGAGCTGGTCCGATACAGCATTACACGGGAAAGAGATGAAGAATATGACCGGCTGGAAGCAATTCTGGACAATATCAAGGAACAGTCCGGAGTGCTGTATCTCTATGTAGTGAAGCCGGTGTCCGAGGATTCAACGGTTTATCTGTTTGATGCGGCGGCGGCAAACGAGACAAATTATCTGGCAAAGCTTGGAGACCGGGGTGACTGGAATGAGAACTTTAAGCTGGCAAAGGAAGCGATGGCCACCGGAGAGCCAAACAGCGATCTGGAGCCGACCATGACTCAGTTAGGATATCTGGCATCGGCATATGTGCCGGTAAAAGATCATACGGGAACACCGGTAGCTGTCGTTGGCGTGGACTTTACGATGGATGAGATCCAGACCTTCTTAAAGTACAGCCTCAAGAATCTGCTGGTTATGATGGCACTGCTGATAACGGGATGTTTTCTGGTACTCCTCGTACTCGTGAACAGCAGTATTATCTCACCGGTGCGTATCCTGAAAAACGGTGTAGAAAAGATGGCAGACGGGGAACTCGGTGTACAGGTACCAATTAAGAGCTGGGATGAGATTGGGGAGATATCGGAAGTATTCAACAGAATGTCCTTTAACATCGGATCCCATATTCAGGAGATCATGGATCTGAATGATGGTTATTATAAGTTTGTTCCGTCAGCAATCTTTGAGATTTTGGGGAAAAAGAGCATTAAAGAGATCAATCTTGGGGATAACCGCACGGTTCCCCTTGAGGTTCTGCGGATGCAGATCAACAATTTTGAAGAAAAAACGAGACAGATGGACGCCGGGAAACTGTTTGGTTTTTTGAACCGTGTGTATCAGCTCAGTGTGCCGGTTATTATGGAAAAGGACGGCGTAGTAGATTCCTACTTTAACGGAGGACTCAGCGCAATCTATACAAAAGTCGGCAAGAATGCCCTGGACAGTGCCATCAGTATCTGCCAAAAGCTAAATGAAGAAAAAAAAGCAGGACGTATGCCTGAATTTGCGGACATAGAGCTGGCGTTTGCCATCTCCATTGGGAGCCAGATGGTAGGAATTGTCGGACATGACCGGAGACTTTCAGAGGTTACGTTGTCGGAACAGATCTCCATGGTCGATTATCTGAGAAAGGTTGCCGGAAAATATAAGGCAAGAATTCTTGTGACAGGAACGGCAGTCGGCCGGATCCCGAATTTTGACAGCCGATATCACGCGAGGATCCTCGGAATGATCCATGTCAGCGCAACGGATTCCCTGGAGAAGATCTATGATGTTTATGATGGGGACGATGAGGCTTTGCGGGAGATCAAGGAATATACAAAACAGAGCTTCGAGGACGGTGTGAAGCATTTTATGGCAAAACGCTTTTATGAGGCGAGAAGATGTTTTGTTGAGGTATTAAAGGTTTCCCAGGGTGATTACGCGGCGAGGGAATACCTGTATCTTTGCAACAAGTATTATATGAAGGAGGATACATCGGAGATCAACGTGTATATCGAGGATTTCTGATGGAAGAAAGAAAATGTCGGGGTATTGTGTGTTTACAAATTCCGTAAAAAAGGAATATGAAAAACGGGCCAGCAGAATGGGCGGGATTTTTCCGTCCACGATATCCGTGGAAAGTATTCTGGCGTGGCAGGATGTCTGTGCAGCGGAATACCGAATCGAAGAGGATTATCTCTGTATCAGAATCTATGACCGGATAGAGAAGAAATCCTATCTCTATATGCCTCTGGGAATGTATAGTGGAGAATCGTTTCAGAGACTGATAGACAAGCTGTATGGGGAGAGCCGGAAAGACGGAGAGGAACTCCTGTTTCGGGATGTCAGGGAGGAAGAGATATTCTGGTATCACAGACTTTCCGGATACCAGGTCAGGATTTCATCGAATGAAGCCTACAGCGATTATATCTATCGGCGGGAGGAACTGGAACAGGCCTTTGAAAAGCCGGGAGAGCGCTACAATAAACGATATTTTATCAGAAATTACCGGCCATCGGTCCGGCATACAGAGATCCTGGATGTTTTGTCCTGCAGGGATATCGTGAACCGGGCATTCTGCCGTTATCATCAGTGCCCATCCTGTACAAATGGATGCCTGAAAGATACGATAGCAAATTTTCTGGAGGCATCAGATCCGAAAGGTACGCGTGGGATCATTGTGAGCTCGAACGGAGAGGACATCGGTTACGCGGCGGGGATCATACAGGGGGATACCTTTGTATTCCTGTTTAAAAAGAACTGTCGGGGTTACCGGGGGTTAGATGAGTACCTGCAGACAGAATTGCTGAAAGAGCTTCCGGAACATGTGAGGTATATCAATTATACTGAGGATATGGGAGTGGAAGGACTCAGAAACTACAAGAGGAGACTGGCACCATATTATCCGAAAACGAGATATCAGGTGTCGGTGAAAAGGATGGGATGAATATGAAAAAAAGATGGAAAGCCGGAATCCTTCTCCTGCTGGTTCTGATGACTGCGGTGTGGTGGAATCGGAAACTGCTGGAGATCAATCCGTTTCACCCAGTGATGGCGGATACTGTATACCGTGTGATCACTTGTGAAGATCAATCCCTTTTGGTGGCGGACAAGTCAGGAAACAGGATCTACCGGATCAATCAGGACCGGCAGATCGAGTTTATTTTAAATGGAACGAGAAGCCAGAATGGATTTTATGATGCGAAGCAGATGTATTCTGGAGAGGATGGCAGCATCTATCTTCTGGATGTCCGGCGTACCGGAAGCCGGAAGATGGAGCAGGAACGGATCTTAAAGTACGACAGAAACGGGAAGATGGTTCAGGTTGTGTCTGATATCCGGTACGATGAAAATGAGCGCGTCTACAAGAATGCGATCAACAGGATCGATGGACTGGATGGAAAGATCGTCTGGTTCCAGTTTACCGGAGATGGATTTTCCATTATGAGTCAGGACGGTGAGCTGCGCCATTTCCGATATGAAGAGGCAGAACAGTATCTTGTGGACTTTGCCATCAACCCGGCAACCGGTTTCTGCACGTATCTGACAAAATCAGGAGAAATCTATGAGGAACAGGAGAACGGCTCATTCCGGAAAGTTTATTCAGCGGACGATAATAAGCTCCAGATTCCATGGTATATAGATTACTCTCGGGATGGAGAATTATATTTTGCGGACATCGGTACCAGAGGAATTTACCGGGTGGAGAATGAAACGGATGCGGTTCTTGTCATGAATACAACAGGAAGTGCAGCCCCACAGGAACTGAGTGAGGATGAACTAAGAGAAAGTCCGATTTATTATAATTTTGATATGGGAGATCGTCTGGCAACCACGGATACGTACGGTGTGATCGTCGGAGATCTGGGAGCAGAAGCAGAATATCTGACGGAGTTCCCACTGACAGGAGCTTTAAAGATGCAGGTCTGCGCTGTATGGGCTGGCGCTGCGATCTGCGTTCTGGGCTGTGTGGTCCTGTTCATCTATGGCATTTACCGTGTATTCAGGAGTAAAGACCAGTTTATACATATTGTGGCGGGAATGCTGGCGGGAACAGCAATCCTCACAGCACTCTTTACCATGATCGTTCTGAAAGACTGGACGGCCCGTATGACGGAGGAAATTACAGGAAGAACGACCAGTGTTTCCGGTCTTGCTGCCCAGCTGATCCCGGGGGATAAACTTGAAAGGATCCATTCGATTCAGGATTATGAGGGCGAGGACTATCAGACGATCCGTTCCATCGCACAGTCGATCTTTGCCTCCGGGAACATGCGGATCAATGATCTCTACTGCGTGATCTACCGGATCCAGGATGGAATGATCACCTCCACATACTCCATTGAGGATTACGTCGGAGCAATTTACCCGTATGACTGGCCGTTTGAGGGATCGGACGAGCAGCATATTCTTGAGACGAACGAACAAATCACATATATGGGACTTTCCAGCAGCGAAGGAAGTTTCATATTTACAAATTCCCCGATCCTGAACTCTAACGGTGAGGCTGTGGGAATCATGGAAGTCGGAACAGATCTGTATAACTTCCAGCAGGGCAACTGGAAAATGGTCCGGGAGGTCATGACGAGTGCGGCGGTTCTGGCGGTTACCATGATCCTCATTGTGTCGGAACTTCTGATCTTTGGACAGGGGCAGGAAAAGAGGAGAGCGGCTCTGGCGGCAGGCGGCGATAAGACCTGTATTCCAGCCTCCATGCTGCGGATTCAGGTATTTCTGATCTTTTTCGTCACCAATATTCCGAAGGCATTCCTGCCGATCTATATTATGAAACAGGCGGAGACGGAGTCTGTATTCGGATTGTCGCCGGCGTTTCTTGTCTCGATCGCATTGTCGGCTGAGGTATTATTTGGTGCATTGACATCCTTCGGAGGTTCCGCGGTCCTTCGCAGCATCGGAAGAAGAAAAACGGCTCTGTTTGGAAGTATTCTATTTGTTGCCGGACTCTGCATGCGTGCGGTGGTTCCGACGATCACCTCATTTATTATCGGAAATGGTGTGATGGGAGCAGGATGGGGATTCCTTCTTCTGATCATTCAGGTCATGATCGCGGAGAAAGATCCGGAGGAAAAGAGCGAGGGATTTACCGGATATACGGCGGCATCCTTGAGTGGAGTGAACTGCGGCGTTGTATTCGGCGCGTTTCTGATTAACTGGATGAATTACCGGTCTGCTCTCATGATCGTTGGAATCATGAGCATACTGTCCCTTTTATTCAGCGCACTGTATATTTTTGATGGCAGCGGGGAGGAGAAAATCTCCGGTATTCTGGAGACGGAAGCGGCAGCATCAGCATCAGCGGAAAACCTTCAGGGAAGTATGTCCACCGCTAAGTTCCTTTTGTCGCCTCATGTACTTCTCTACTTTATCGGAATCGTGATCCCGGTCGTTGCGGGTGGATATTTCCTGGCGTATCTCTATCCGCTCCTTGGAGAGGAACTTGGCATGTCAGAGACGAATATCGGATACTCTTACCTGATCAATGGAATCTGTATTATCTGCCTCGGCAATTTCCTGACGAAGCAGTTGACACACAGAATCGGTCAGAAAGGATCTCTGGCCCTTGCGGCAGTCTTATATGCCGGTGCCTTCCTGCTCTATGCGGTATGGCCGGGAATTCCGACATTGATCGTTCTGCTGATCCTTCTGGGAGTTTCGGACAGCTATGGACTTCCGGCACAGTCCACTTACTATACGGATATGAAGGAAGTGCAGCGTTATGGATATGATAAGGCAATGGGTGTCTACAGCCTGTTCGAGAATATGTCCCAGGTATTCGGATCGTTCATCTTTGGTATTATTTATGTAAATGGAGTCACATGGGGACTTACGATCGCCGGAGCCGTGATCCTTGCGGCGGCAGTGATCTTCGTTATCTTTGGTGAAAAGGTTGGCTCTGGGGAGGTTTCCGGATCATGATAAAATTTGAAACACTTACAGGGGAGAGGCTGATCGAATTAAAATCATACTTTTCCCTGAGACCTACCGGCTGTGCAGAGTCACATCTGGCATATCATCTGCTGTGGCGTCCATATTATGAGACAAAATATTTTGCGGATGAGCGGGGTATCCTCTGGCTTCAGAAGATCGACTATGATGATCAGGCGACGATGCTTCCAGTCTGTAAAATCGGGTATATGCGGGAGAATTTTCGCCGGCTTCAGGATCATTTTACAGAAATCGGCGTTAAGATGCATATGTATCTGGTGGATGAGGAAGCACTTGCGGCAATCGATCCCGATCCATCCCGCTATGAGGTCGTGGAGGACAGGGACAGTTTTGACTATATTTATTCCGGGGATGAGATGCGTCTGCTCCCTGGGCGGAAATATTCGAAAATGAAAAACAGGATCTCAAGATTTCTGCGGGATTACGGGGAGAAGGCGGAGTTTGTTCTTCTGGGCCCGGAAGACGAGCCCGAGATTCTGGAGTTCCTCGACCTCTGGTCATCGAAAAAGGAGAGTGATGATGCGTTAAATCGTCTGGAGAGTGAGGAGACCGGAATCCGGGAAGCGATCCGGCTCTGCAGGGAGGCAGATATCACGATCGCAGGTGTCCGGGTAGGCGGGATTCTGGAAGCCTTTTCTATGGGAACGGAATGCCGGAAGATGGACATGACGGTGACCCATGTGGAAAAAGCAAACACGGAGCTCCGCGGATTATATAACTATCTGGAGAAAGAGTTTCTGCTTCATTCCTATCCGAAGACCGGCTTTGTGAACCGGGAAGACGATATGGGACTCGAGAATCTGAGACGGACCAAGGAGAGTATGCACCCGGTCCGGATGGAGCGGAAATATACGATCCTGGAGAAAGAATAAACGTTACTGTTCACGCTTTGCGCAAACAGTAACTGATTTTGCCGATGCTTCGCATTCCGAATCGGCAAAATCCACTACCACCACTGTATTGTACGGAATTTTCAGTTCAGAAAATTCCTACCCGTGTACAGTAACAAATAAACTCTGGATATGTATTCAGCAAAAAAGTATTGAATTAACGGTTAAAATATAGTAAGGTATTGGTAGATGCATTCCATGACGCGGAATACATAAGGGAGGAGCGCAAAAGCGCAAATTCCGCACGATTCGGACGGTACATCAGGGGGGGACCTGCCGGAGTATGAAGAACGAGTATAGGATATAAAAGAATCTGCCGCTAACGGCTGTGATCATGGACTGAATGGGTGTCATGACGGAGCTGCTGGCGGCAGATTCTTGTCATAACTGCCCCTTGCACTGGACGTTCAAAACTGATAAAATGTAGAAATCAGGGGACTTTGGAAAAAGGCCCCTTAAATGCGTTGCGGTTTTGAAAAATAAGATTTTGCGTTGACCGCGGAAGGGAATACCTGGCGGCAAGCGGAAATTCGAAAAGGAGATAAACATGTTAATTATTGCAGGTCTCGGAAACCCGGGAAAGGAATATGAAAATACAAGACATAATGCGGGCTTTATGGTGATGGACGCTCTGGCGGAGAAGGTCGGGGCGGATATCTCGGAGAAAAAGCATAAGGCGCTTTGTGGGAAGGGCGTTATCGGCGGGGAGAAGGTCATTCTCATGAAGCCGCAGACCTATATGAATTCCAGCGGGGAGAGCATCCGCGCGGCGGCGGATTATTATAAGGTAGATCCGGAGGATATCCTGGTCGTGTACGACGATATCAGTCTGGCACCGGGACAGTTACGGATCCGCGCCAAGGGAAGCGCGGGCGGACATAACGGAATCAAGAGTATTATTGCGCATCTCGGAACACAGGAGTTTCCGCGGGTGAAGGTCGGAGTCGGTGAGAAGCCATCCCGAATGGACCTCGCGGACTATGTGCTGGGGCATTTCTCAAAGGAAGAACAGGCGACGATGGATGACGCGGTGAAGGAAGCGGCGGACGCGGTGTGCGAGATCGTGAACGTGGGGATCGCGCAGGCGATGAATGATCATAACCGCAAAAAGGAAGAGAAATAGTATTTTACAGGTAAAATTCTGCATGGATCATTGTTGAGTATGACACTACAAGATATTTACTTGATAATTAAAATTATTTCAAAAAAATCTGTAATTCAAAATATTCAGAGCTAACAAAAAACAGGAGGAACCATGGCTGAAGTTTTTGCAAATCCGCTCGTAGATCTGGCGGAGTATACCGATATGAAGCAGGATCTAGACCAGGGGAAAGGCCCGGTCCAGGTCAGCGGCGTGACGGATTCCCAGAAAGTTCATGTGATGCATGAACTCTCAAAGGACAATCCGTGGCGGCTCGTCGTGACCTATGACGATACCCGCGCGAAGGAGATCTTCGATGATTTCAGCTATTTTGAGCCGAATACCTGGCTGTATCCGGCAAGGGATCTTCTGTTTTACAGCTCGGATATCCACGGAAATCTTCTGACAAGACAGAGAATGCAGGTTTTTAAGCATTTGTTGGAAGATGAAGGCGGAGTTGTTGTGACAACGGTGGATGGTCTGATGGACCATCTTCTGCCGCTTTCCAGGATCAAAGAAAGCTGCCTGAATATCATGGTGGGGCAGACGCTTGATATGGAGGAGATCAAGCATCTTCTCACCGGCATGGGCTACGAGCGCATGGGACAGGTGGATGGCATGGGACAGTTTTCTGTCCGTGGAGGAATTTTAGATGTGTTCCCACTGACGGAGGAGGTTCCGGTCCGGATCGAGCTCTGGGGCGACGAGGTGGATTCCATCCGTTCCTTTGATGCCGAGAGCCAGCGGTCGATCCAGCAGATGGACGAGGTTACGATCTACCCGGCGGCGGAGCTGATCCTCACGAAGAAAGATATCGAAGAGGGAATTTTGTGCCTGGAAGCCGACGAGAAAAAGCAGGAAAAAGCGTTCCGGGACCAGAAAAAGCCGGAGGAGGCACAGCGGATCCGGCGGGCTGTCGGGGAGCTTGTGGAATCCTTAAAGGAGGGCTTTGATGTTCAGACGCTGGACGCGTATATTCGGTATTTCTGTAGGGATACGGTTTCATTTCTTGACTATATGAAAGAAGTGGGCGATAGGGTCACTTTGGTGTCTTATGGGGCAGCCGGGACGAAGATATCAGGAAAGAAAACGACAAAGGCAGCCGAAAAGAAACAGGCATCTGGTCTCGCGTTGATTTTAGACGAGCCCCAGCGCATGAAGGAAAAAGCGGAGACCGTTGAGACCGAGTTCCGCGAGAGCATGTCCCATCGTCTGGAGCAGGGATATATTCTGCCGGGTCAGGCAGATCTCTTATTTTCCTCAAAGACAGTGCTGGCGGAGTGCCATACGTCGCACTCGATCTTCATGACAGGTCTCGACCAGCGTCTTCCGGGAATGACTGTAAAGGCGAAATACAGCCTGACCGGAAAGAATTTAAACTCCTATCAGAACAGCTTCGAGATCCTGATCAAGGATCTCACAAAATGGAAAAAGGACGGCTACCGCGTCGTTCTCCTTTCCGCGTCGAGAACCAGGGCGAGCCGCCTTGCTGGGGACTTAAGAGAGTATGATCTCCGTGCCTTCTGTCCGGAGGATGCGGGGCGCCCGGTGGCTCCCGGGGAGATCATGGTCACCTACGGAAAGCTCCATAAGGGCTTTGAGTATCCGTTGATCAAGTTCGTCGTCATCACCGAGGGCGATATGTTTGGCGTGGAAAAACGGAAGAAGAAGCGGAAAAAGTACAATTACGAGGGAAAGAAGATCAGCAGCTTCTCCGAACTTTCTGTCGGCGACTACGTGGTGCATGAGAGCCATGGTCTCGGTATCTATAAGGGAATTGAGAAGATCGAGCAGGATCATGTCATCAAGGACTATATCAAGGTCGAGTACGGGGATGGCGGAAACCTCTATCTTCCGGCGACCCGTCTGGAGGGGATCCAGAAATATGCCGGGGCCGACGCGAAGGTTCCGAAGTTAAATAAGCTTGGCGGGACCGAGTGGACGAAGACGAAGACAAAGGTCCGCACGGCGGTCCGGGAGATCGCGAAGGAGCTCGTGGAGCTCTACGCGGCGCGCCAGGATGCGGAAGGGTTCCAGTATGGACCGGATACAGTGTGGCAGAAGGAATTCGAGGAGATGTTCCCCTATGATGAGACGGACGATCAGCTCACCGCCATCGACGATACGAAGCGGGACATGGAGAGCAAGAAGATCATGGACCGCCTGATCTGCGGGGATGTGGGCTACGGAAAGACGGAGATTGCGCTCCGGGCAGCCTTTAAAGCCGTACAGGAAGAAAAACAGGTGGTCTATCTGGTTCCGACAACGATCCTCGCACAGCAGATCTACAATACCTTTGTCCAGAGAATGAAGGATTTTCCGGTGCGGGTGGACATGATGTCGCGCTTCCGGACACCGGGAGAGATGAAGAAGACGGTAGAAGGACTGAAAAAGGGGTATGTGGATATTATTGTCGGCACACACAGAGTCCTGTCGAAGGACGTACAGTTTAAGAACCTTGGACTTCTGATCGTCGATGAGGAGCAGCGGTTCGGTGTGACCCACAAAGAGAAGATCAAGCAGATGAAGCAGAACGTGGACGTTCTTACCCTGACAGCGACGCCGATCCCGCGGACTCTGCATATGAGCCTTATCGGGATCCGTGACATGAGCGTTCTCGAGGAGCCGCCGGTGGACCGTGTTCCGATCCAGACCTATGTCATGGAGTACAACGACGAGATGATCCGTGAGGCGATCCACAGAGAATTAGGGCGCGGCGGGCAGGTGTACTATGTATACAACCGTGTCAACAACATCAATGAGGTGGCAAACCATGTGGCGTCTCTCGTGCCCGACGCGAATGTGGCCTTTGCCCATGGTCAGATGAATGAGCATCAGCTTGAGAAGATCATGCTGGATTTCATCAACGGCGATATTGATGTTCTCGTGTCTACAACGATCATCGAGACGGGGCTGGATATTCCGAATGCCAACACGATGATCATTCAGGACGCGGATCGTCTGGGACTTTCCCAGCTCTACCAGATCCGGGGGCGGATCGGACGGTCCAACCGGACCTCCTATGCGTTCCTGATGTATAAACGGGATAAGATGTTAAAGGAGGACGCGGAAAAACGTCTCCAGGCGATCCGCGAGTTCACGGAGCTGGGCTCGGGCATCAAGATCGCGATGCGGGACCTTGAGATCCGCGGTGCGGGAAATATTCTCGGAGCGGAGCAGCATGGACACATGGAGGCAGTCGGATATGACCTTTACTGCAAGATGCTCAACGAGGCTGTTATTGCCTTAAAGGGCGGACAGGAAGAGGAAGAGACCTTTGAAACGGTGGTGGATTGCGATATCGACGCGTTTATTCCGGACGGATATATCAAGAATGAGTATCTGAAGCTTGATGTATACAAGAGAATTTCCGCCATCGAGACAGACGACGAGTATATGGATATGCAGGATGAGCTGATCGACCGCTTTGGCGATATTCCGAAATCTGTGGATAATCTGCTCCGGGTTGCGGAGTTAAAGGCGATGGCGCACCGGGCGTATGTGACCGAGGTGGACATCAACACCCAGGAGATCCGCATCGAACTCTACCCAAAGGCAAAGCTCGATGTCACCGGGATCCCGGCGCTTATTGCCGAGTATAAGACTGCGTTACGCTTTGCCCAGGGAGAGAAGCCGGTGCTGTTCTATCAGGATAAAGGAAAGAAGCATAAGGATTGCGAGCCGATGATGGAGAAGGCGAAGGAATTGCTGGGGAAGCTTGGGGAACTGGCTGAGAGCAAGAAATGAGTATATGAAAAATGGGGGATGAAGACTAAAGAATGACGATAAAGAAACCTAAGTTATCTTTGGATGAGCAAATTGAACACTTGAAGGATAAAGGTATTCTGTTTAACATTATGGATGAGAGTGATGCTAAGAAATATTTAGAACAAAATAATAATTATTTTAAGCTCACAGCGTACAGAAAAAACTATAACAAACATCCAGATGGGAAGAATAAAGGAAAATATATAAATCTTGAATTTGCGTATCTGGTAGATATGGCAATTATAGACATGAGGCTTCGATATCAAATCGTTCATATGGCACTTGATATCGAGCATCATGCAAAACTCCAGCTTTTGAGAAACTGGATGAGTATGATGAGGATGGCTATCAAATCGTACAGGATTATATTAATTCTTTGACGGAAAGACAGAAAAAGATATATGACGGTGAAATCGAGAGATGCAGAAGGAGCATTTATTGTAGTGGTATTATTGAAAAGTATGATGATGCTTAACCTGTATGGGCGTTTGTAGAAATCATAACGTTGGGAAGATTTGTTGATTTCTATGGGTTTTGTGCAAAAAGATTTGCGGATAGGGACATGATGGATAATTACTATAATTTGTTAACATGTAAAAAGATTAGAAATGCATCTGCACACAATAACTGTATTCTTAATGATTTAAAAGCTAGAACTTCGACGAATGTAACCAATGCATCGATTACCGCCAAACTTATGACCATTCAAGGCATGAATATGAATTTTCGTAAAAATCGCATGAGTAATGCAAGAATTCAGCAAATAGTAATATTGTTCTATCGTAACTGTTCAATAGGTCTGCGCACTTGCTGCGCTGACCGTAAGAAAACATAGGCTGGAAGGCAAAAATCCCATCAGCGAAGCTGATCTGGAATGGATTTTTGCACGTAACTATGAAGGTACTGAATAGTTACGTTCTATCTACATAAAACAATGGTTGAGAGTGATGGAATACGGAAAGCAGCAGAGGACGAGCTTCAGAAATTAATGGGACGAGTTAATAAATATCAGGAGTATTATCTATCAAATTCAATGATTAGTAGTACATTTAATTTTCTCAAATTAGTGGTTGACAATTGGTTCAAGACAGCATAAAATATAGACACATGGAAAAAGTTTAACTTTTGCGGAGCGGCATTGTGGATACGATGTTTGCTCCGCTTTTCTTTTTAGAAAATGTGTTTTGCGGTAAAAAGAGGTACAAATTTGGATGAAATAGCGTTAAAATTATGTGATATACAGGGGAGATTATTTGAGCTATCAGCGAATCAGAAGTATGATAGTATAAAATTCATTCGTGTGTTTATGAATTCAGATGTGTCAAGAGCGCTTGACTCAAAATATAATCGTATGCAATGGGCAGGGGAAGAATATCTCTTGGAGGAAGTTGTGGATAATGCTGGCAATAAAGTGTCGGTTGGCGGAGAAGTATTTTCAAAAGATGTCCTGTATTGGATTGGCTACATTTATCGTTATTGGCATTACTACAGCGGTGAGGATAGCAAAAAGATATACAAACAAGCACCGGTCGAAGTTATGAAACGAAATTATATGATGTTTCATACGATGGATCCGGTTCTCGCGATTGAGGATTTGAAGAAAATTTATAATCAGAAAAAATAAGAGAAACACGTACTGACTGGAGTTGGATAGAGCTCAATTTTAGACAGTACGTGTTTTACTTATATGAACAGCGAGAAAAAGGAATATGAAAATCACAGTGATTTGAGAAACAAATTGTGATTTCTGAAGTTTTAGAGAAAAGTGCAGGTATAGATCAGAGAGTCTGTATGCAGAAAACTTATTTCGAACACCCCAGAATTTCTTCTGCCCGCTTCACCGTGTCTGCAGTCGGCGGATCCACATCTTTTAAGGTGTAGGGGATTCCAAGGGACTCCCATTTGTAGATGCCGAGTGTATGGTACGGAAGAACTTCCACTTTTTTTACATTGGACAGCGTATCTAAAAACGCACGGATTCCGTGAAGATTCTCATTGTCATCGGTCACGCCTGGAACGAGGACATGGCGGATCCACATGGGTTTGCCGATCTCATTCAGGTATCTGGCGAAGGCCAGAATATTTTCGTTGGTATGGCCGGTGAGAGCGCGGTGCTTTTCCGGATCGATGTGTTTTAAGTCCAGCATGACAAGATCGGTATTTTCCATGAGATCGGTGAGCTTTGAGAAAAATGGATCTTCTCTTGTAAACGGCTGTCCTGCGGTGTCAAGCACTGTGCCGACGCCGTTTTCTTTTGCAAGGCGGAAAAGCTCATTCATGAAATCGATCTGTAAGAGCGGTTCGCCTCCACTGACCGTGATGCCGCCCTCTTTGCCCCAGTAGCGCTTGTAGCGGAGCGACTGTCTGATCAGGGCAGAGGGGGTCATTTCTTTATAATTACAGACGGAAGAAGGCGCTGCGCTGTCAGAAGCTGTATTTTGGACAGTATTCGCATGAGCTGCGTTTTCGGAGATCTGTTGCTCAGAAACGGCAGCAGCGTTCGCTAATTTCCATGTATCCGGATTATGACAATACCGGCACCGCATATGGCAGCCCTGAAGAAAAGTCACAAAGCGGACTCCGGGTCCGTCTACGGAACCAAAACTGTCGATGGAGTGAATGTAGCCTGTTGTTTCCATATAAAAGTTTCCCTTCTCCCGGAATCTGCCGGGGATAAAAATAAAGGTAAAATGAGTAGTGGGTGCAAAAGCGCAAACACTAAAATCTCAATGCCAAGCCAGAAAAAAACTTCATAATTTAGACTCAGCCGGGAATAAACAACATTCCCGGCTGATTTTAAATCGATAAAGTTAGTGAGCGATTGCTGCTTATTTTACATCGCCTCGTGGCAGGTTCTTGCGATGACGTCAAGCTGCTGCTCTCTTGTCAGGTCGATAAACTTAACAGCATAACCGGAAACACGGATCGTGAAGTTTGCGTACTCCGGCTTTTCCGGATGTTCCATCGCGTCCTTCAGCTTATCAAGACCGAATACGTTCACGTTGAGGTGATGAGCGCCCTGATCAAAATATCCGTCGAGAACATGGACAAGGTTGTTCTTTCTCTCATCCTCAGAATGTCCGAGAGCACCCGGAGCGATCGTCTCAGTGTTGGAGATTCCGTCGAGAGCGTACTCATACGGAAGCTTTGCAACGGAGTTTAAGGAAGCGAGAAGACCATTCTGCTCAGCACCGTAGGACGGAGTTGCACCCGGTGCGAACGGTGTAAACGCTGCACGGCCATCCGGGAGAGCACCTGTTGCCTTACCGTAAACCACATTGGATGTGATCGTAAGGATCGAAGTAGTCGGCTCGGAATTTCTGTAGGTGTGGTACTTTTTAACCTTCTTTAAGAATGTCTTTAACAGCCAAACTGCGATATCATCCGCACGGTCATCATCGTTTCCGTAACGCGGGAAATCACCCTCTGTTACGAAGCTTGTCGCCATACCGTTCTCGTCGCGGACAACCTTTACCTTTGCGTACTTGATCGCAGAGAGGGAGTCTACCACGTGGGAGAAACCTGCGATACCGGTTGCGAAGGTACGCCGTACATCGGTATCGATGAGAGCCATCTCGGCTGCCTCATAGTAATATTTATCGTGCATATACTGGATCAGGTTCAGGATGTTTACATAGATTCCTGCCAGCCAGTCCATCATCAGGTCATACTTATGCATCACCTCGTCATAATCAAGATACTCGGAGGTGATCGGTGCGTACTCCGGACCAGCCTGCATCGGCTTTCCGTCCTTTGTCTTGTACTTCTCGTCTTTACCGCCGTTGATCGCGTAGAGCAGGCACTTCGCAAGGTTTGCACGTGCTCCGAAGAACTGCATCTCCTTACCTGTCTGGGTAGCGGATACGCAGCAGCAGATGCTGTAGTCATCGCCCCATACCGGACGCATCACATCATCATTCTCATACTGGATTGAGGATGTGTCAACGGAGATCTTTGCCGCGTACTTTTTGAAATTCTCCGGGAGACGGGAGGAGTAAAGTACAGTCAGGTTCGGCTCCGGGGACGGTCCCATGTTCTCTAAAGTATGGAGGAAACGGAAGTCTGTCTTTGTTACCATGTGACGCCCATCCTGTCCGAGACCTGCAACTTCCAGTGTCGCCCAAACCGGATCACCGGAGAAGAGCTGGTTGTAGGACGGAATTCTCGCGAACTTCACCATGCGGAATTTCATGGTCATATGGTCGATCAGCTCCTGTGCCTGGGACTCGGTAAGTGTACCTTCCTCGAGGTCACGGTTTACGTAGATATCGATAAAGGTAGAGATACGTCCAACGCTCATAGCTGCGCCGTTCTGAGTCTTAACAGCGGCAAGATAGCCGAAATAAAGCCACTGGATTGCCTCTTTTGCGTTTGTTGCCGGAGCGGAAATGTCATAGCCGTAGATCTTTGCCATCTCTTTCATGCCCTTTAAGGCACGGATCTGCTCTGCGATCTCCTCTCTCTGGCGGATGATCTCATCGTACATCGCACCGTTTCCGCAGAGATCCAGGTCTTTCTTCTTTTCTTCGATCAGGAAGTCGATACCGTAGAGGGCCACGCGGCGGTAGTCACCGACGATACGTCCGCGGCCGTAGGTATCCGGAAGACCGGTTACGATATGGCAGTGGCGGGCAGCCTTCATCTCCGGTGTGTAGGCATCAAAAACAGCCTGGTTGTGAGTTTTGTGGTATTCAGTGAAGATCTTGTGGAACTTCTCATTTACCTTATATCCGTAAGTTTCGGCAGCTTCCTCCGCCATCTTGATTCCGCCGAAAGGCATGAATGCACGTTTTAACGGTTTGTCTGTCTGGAGTCCGACGATGGTCTCGAGGTCTTTTAAGCTCTCGTCGATATAGCCCGGGCCGTAGGAAGTCAGGCTGGACACGATCTCAGTCTCGCACTCTAAGACACCGCCTTTTTTGCGTTCCTCTTTCTGGAGCTCCTGAAGACGTCCCCAGAGTTTATCGGTAGCTTCGGTCGGAGCTGCAAGGAAATCCTCGGTTCCGTCGTACTGGGTATAGTTATTCTGGATGAATTCGCGGACATTGACCTCGTCGGTCCATTTTGCGCCCTGGAATCCTCTCCAGGCTTTTTTGAAAACATCAGCGTTTCCGTTTCTGGTATTCTGTTCAGACATGGTGGTTCCTCCTTGTTTCCATTACTATTACATATTGTTAAAAAGGGATCATTCTGAAATCTTCGGTTGTGAAGAAATGCTTCGCCATTATAACAGATCGTGACATGAAAAAACAATACTTTAAATGAGAACCATTATCAAAATCCGTCATATGGGAAATTTTCTCTTTAGGGAGATCTCAGCTGTTACAGAATCACAGCGCGGCGCAGAATGCGCCATCAGACAAAAGGGCAAAAAAACAGCCCACGGTCTGCGCTATGATTGCCCAGACGGTCGGCTTTCTTCGATCATACTTCACGTGGTTTATCCACTTATCCGTCAGTCATATGATCGGTATAAGCTATATATACCAGATGTTGTGGGGGAAGTCAAGTGGAAATAAAAGGTCTGACCAAAAACGCAAAGGGCAGTAATTCATATGGGTTGACGGAAATGTCCCATGCGGGGTACAATGAAATTATATTACTTTCGGGGGAAACAGGGGGGAATTGCGGATGCTGAGAGTACTGATCGCCGACGACGAGAGCAAGGTGTGCCAGCTGATCGAGAAGCTTGTGGACTGGGATGCGCTTGGGATGGAGGTTGTCGCAGTTGCCGAGAACGGGATCGAGGCGTTGGAAAAAATAAAAGAATTTCACCCGGATATCGTGATCACGGATATCCGGATGCCGGGATATGACGGGCTGGACCTGATCCGGCTCGGAAAAGAGGAAGCTCCGAGGGCAGAGTTTGTGATCATTAGCGGTTACCGCCATTTTGAATACGCGCAGATGGCGATCCGGTACGGGGTGAATGCGTATCTCTTAAAACCGATAAAAAAGGACGAGCTGACGGAGACATTAAAACGCCTCAGCACCCGTTTCCGGGCACAGACGGAACAGCTGAGCCAGGAGGAGAAGACCAGACTGGCGATCAGAAGCGATGAGAAGAACCTGAGACAGGCCTTTTTACAGGATCTTGTGGGGAGAAGAAATAAGGAGACCCTGTCGCAGCCGCTTTTGGAGATCAACCGGGAATTTCACTATCGTTTTGAGTCGGGGGAATTCTGCATCGCCATCTTAAAACTGGATGGGCGTGTCTGCGACGAGGAGCAGAATGTCCAGTTTATGGCGGAGAAAGTCCAGTCTGCGGCGGAAAGATTTTTAAAAGACTATGTCATGGAGACAGAGAATACGGAGCTCAACGGATTCCATTTCTTTCTGTTAAATTATGACGCAGAGGACCGGATGCAGATCCGGAGACAGATGAAAGCCCTGCTCTCGGAGATTCGGGTCCAGGGGGATATTTTAAAGAACCTGTCGGTGACACTGGCACTCGGAGAGGGCGTGGAAAGTCTCCCGGAGATCGGCAGTTCCTTGAAAAATGCCAGACTCCTCATCGAGGAGCGGCTGCTCGCAGGAACGGGAAAGCTGATGGAAGGAAAGATCGAAAGCGGGGAGTCCTTCGCGGACAGTGAGATCTTCGCGAAATTTAATGACCGGATCGCCCACACGCTCGAGAGTCTGGATTCCTTTGCAGTGCGGGAAGAACTGATCTATCTGAAAACGAAAATGCTGGCTGAAAAGGAGATCAGCGGTCATGAGATCCTTCAGATGACGAAGGAGATCTGCAACCAGTACCTGTTTTTTATGAAAAAGTACCGCCTTCCGGTGGAAGAGAACTTTATGGAGAACTTCAGCGTCAGTGCCGACAACTGTGCAGATGCGGCGGAGCTTTTCGATTATCTGACGAGACGGATCACGACTTCCTATGAGAAGGCAGCAAGGTTAAAGCGGCAGGATGAAAACCGCCCGATCCGCGTGGTGAAAAAGTATGTGGAAGAACATTTTGGAGAGCCGCTGACGCTGGAAGAACTCAGTCAGGTTGTGGATCTCTCCCCGACGTACCTTAGCACGATCTTTAAAAAGGATACGGGGATGACGTTTCTGGAATACCTCTCGAAGGTTCGCATGGACATGGCAAAAAAGCTCTTAAAGGAGACAAATGACACGGTGGCCGATATCTGCGGGAAGGTCGGTTACAGCGATGTGCGGTATTTCACGAAGACCTTTACAAAATATGCGGGCTTAAAGCCCAAGGAATACAGAAAGCTGTACTCATGATGGAGAAGAAATATACCGATGAGAAAAATTACCTGTCCGTCCGGATCAAATGGTGTGCACTTCTCGCAGCCGGGCTGATCGGGGCATTCCTCGTGAGAATGTGGGTGGTGTGCATCCGGGAAATGCAGTCCCTGATGGTCCCGGCTGTATTTACGGCGCTTTCCGCTGCTCTGGCGGTGATCGTCTACCGGACGGTGCTGATCCCATACCGGGAGACTCGGAAGATCTATGAGCAGTTTGTCATGGGCTATGTCATGGAGGACCTTTTTAAGGTCCGCTATCCGTTTTCACCGGAGAGTGAGCAGGCAGTCCTGCGCCTGAACGAGATCATCGACCGGAACAACCTGATCGCGATCTCGAAGAAACAGGCGGAGTATCTGGCGCTTCAGAACCAGATCAATCCCCATTTCCTCTACAACACGCTGGAGGGGATCCGGAGTGAGGCGCTGATCGCGGGGCTGGACAGCATCGCGGAGATGACGGAGGCGCTGGCGACCTTCTTCCGCTACACGATCTCAAACCTGGAAAATCTCGTGACGCTGGAGGACGAACTTGCCAATATCGAGAATTATTACTATATTCAACAGTTCCGATTCGGTTCCAAACTGGACCTGAAGATCCAGTATGACCGGGATCCGGACGACGATTTCACGGAGATGGATTTTCTGCAGTGCAAACTTCCGAAGCTGACACTGCAGCCGATCGTGGAAAATTCCATCTACCACGGGATCGAGCGAAAGATCGGAAAAGGTCATCTTGTGATCCGGATCAGTGCGAGTGAGGAACGGCTCTACATCAGAATTTCCGATGATGGACGCGGAATGACGGACGAAAAACTGAAGGAACTGAATGAAAAACTGCGCCGTCTTGATGTGGAGACAGATGTCCCGGAAAAAGAGGAGGAGAAGAAGCCGGCCCGCGGCGGGATCGCGGTGGTGAACGTGAACAGGCGGATCAGGCTCCTCTTCGGCGAGGAGTACGGAATCCATGTCTACAGCAAAGAGGGGATCGGAACTGATGTCATAGTGGAGCTTCCGCTGGTGCGCGACGGGGATCGTCAGGGAGGATGGCGATGAGAAAAGAACTTCTTCGGATATCGCATGTCGATCTTGAACGGGACGGGGAGCAGCTTTTAGATGATCTGGAATTCCAGATGTTTGCCGGGGAGATCGTTGGCCTGGTGGCTCGGAACCGGAAAGGCCAGAAAGAGATGGTGGATCTGATCTGCCGGAACGATCCGATCAGCCTGGGATCCGTGTGGTATGACGGAAACGTTGTAAATAGCTACGCCTACAGCGGCGGCGAGTCCAACAAGGTGGCGCTGATCGAGCAGAAGAGCCATCTCGTGCAGGGACTCAGCGTTGTGGACAACCTTTTTATCCTGCGGGAAGGTTTCCGGAAATATTTTATCAATGAGCAGGTGATCTTCAGCCAGGCGGTCCGCTTTTTTGAGGAAAAAGGGCTGAAAGTGGACTTGGAAAAGAGAGTGGAGAACCTGACAGAGCTTGAGAGATGCTTTGTGGAGCTCGGAAAGGCGCTGCTTTCGGGCTGTCATCTCATTATCGTGGACAACCCGGCGAACTATCTGAGCCAGTATGAGCTCTTCGAGTTCCAGCAGATGTTAAAGAAGATCCGGAAAGAGGGGATCTCCGTGCTCTATGTGGGAAACCACCACCAGGAGCTCTTTAAGATCGCGGACCGGACCGCACTTTTTTCGGACGGTCACATCTACAAGGTCTTTGAGCGGGATGAGATGACGGACGAAAAGATGGCGCCGTACATCTCAGAATGGAAGATCATGTCCACGGAGAATGATCAGGATGCCGAGGATGACGGGATCCTGCACTTTCACACCGTGGGAGTCGGAAATTTAAATGGTCTTCGCTTCATCCTGCACCGCGGTGAGTGTATGACGATCCTCGACAAGGAGAATAAGATCGCAGGGGACATGATGGATCTGATGACCGGAAAAAAGCGGTGCAGATCAGGATGGATCACGGTGGACCATGTGACCTACACACAGAAAAAAGCGGCGGATTATCTCGATGAGGGGATCGCCGTGATCCCGGCGGACGGGGTGAACCGGCTGCTGTTTCTGGATGAGAGCTACATGGAGAACCTGACATTTCTCCTGGACCGGAAACTCAGAAAAAGCCTAATCCCGCGGAAAATCTACAGGAGTATCCATTCAGAATATCTGCCGCTCGTGGGACCGGTGATCGATGCGCCCTGTGTGCGCGACATTCCGCAGGAAGACCAGTTTGCCCTGCTCTATCATAAGATGAATCTTCTGCGCCCGCGGATCATGGTCTGCATCCAGCCGCTCGCAAAGGGCGACATGTTCTGCCGGATGAGGATCTTAAATGTGCTGCGCCAGATCCAGAAACAGGGGACGGCGATACTCATGATCACCGCGAGTATCTCCGATACGCTTGATATCTCGGACCGACTGCTCGTCGTGGAGCAGGGGAAGGTGGCGGCAGTGTATGAGAAGAGTGAGTTTAAGAGAATTGTGAGGTAAGATTGGAGCTGCCCCGTCCTGTTGTATACATCAAAATATTGTCCCCCATAACCGTAGGATTGTCCTCTGTTATGGGGGACATTTTTCATGTAATATGGAACTAACAGGGGAGGTCTATATGAACGAGTACATAGGAATCGATATCGGCGGGACGAAAACAGCCATCGTTCGTGGAGACGAGAACGGAACGATCCTTGAAAAGAAGCGATTCGCGACGACAACGAAGGGAGAAACTCTGGAAATGATCTTTCAGAGCGTTGCGGATATGAAAACAGATCAGACGAAAGCGATCGGCGTCAGCTGCGGCGGACCGTTAAACAGCAGGACGGGTGTGATCCTGGGACCTCCGAATCTTCCGGGATGGGACGAAGTTCCGATTACGGATATGCTGACGGAGCGGTTCGGACTTCCGGCATATTTAAGAAATGATGCGGATGCCTGTGCCGTGGCGGAATGGCAGTTCGGAGCCGGAAAAGGCGCGGAGAACATGATCTTTCTTACCTTCGGGACCGGGATCGGCGCGGGGCTGATCTTAAACGGAAAGCTCTACGAAGGAACATGCGGGCTGGCCGGGGAGATCGGTCATGTACGGCTTTTTGAGGATGGACACGTTGGCTACGGAAAGTCCGGCTCGTACGAAGGATATGTGAGCGGCGGCGGGATCGCCCAGTACGGAAAAGGAACCGCGGCGGAGCTGGGAAAACGGGCGGAAGAAGGAGATCCGGAGACGTTGCAGATCTGGGCGCAGACAGGAGAACATCTTGGAAGCATGCTGGCGATCCTGATCGACCTTTTAAATCCGGAGGTGATCGTCATCGGAAGTATTTTCGTCCGGGCGGAGAAGTATCTGAGAGCTTCCATGGAAGAAAAGATCCGGAAAGAGGCACTGAAACCGGGCGTAGAGATCTGCCGGATCGTTCCGGCGGGACTCGGGGAATCAATCGGAGATATCGCGGCACTCTGTGTTGCCATGAACCTGTAAAAAATGAAAATGCCGGGATTTGCGGAGAAACCACAAAAAGAATGTAACTGTCCGGAATCCCTGCAGTTACAGGAAAAACATTAGAAATATAGCCACAAAAGGATGTGCAGGGCACATTTTCGCACACATAAAACGACCCGGGAGACCGGATCAAACGAGAAACAAAAACTGGAAAGCGGGGGAGAAGATGGGCGAAGTAATTGTTTCAATGAAAGACATCGTCAAGACATTCCCGGGCGTCAAAGCCCTGGATCATGTAAATTTCGAACTCCGGTCGGGAGAGGTCATGGCGCTTCTCGGGGAGAACGGAGCAGGAAAATCTACACTGATGAAGATCTTAAGCGGTGTTTATACAAAAGACAGCGGAACGATGACCATATTCGGAACGGAATATGACAATCTGACGCCGAAGCAGGCACAGGCCGTCGGCGTTGCGATCATCCACCAGGAGTTAAACATGTGCCGCCACTTATCGGTTGCGGAAAACATGTTCCTCGGAAGAGAGAAGGTCAACGGGATCGTCTTAAATGACCGGGAGATGGAGGCAGAGGCGGCAAAGATCCTCGGAGATCTGAAGATCGACATCGACCCGAGACAGACCGTCGGCGATCTTCCGGTATCCAAACAGCAGATGGTCGAAATCGCGAAGGCACTTTCGATCCACGCGAAGATCCTGATCATGGATGAGCCGACTTCTTCCCTGACAGCAAAAGAGATCGAGGAGCTCTTCCGGATCATCCGCCAGTTAAAGGCAGACGGCTGCGGAATCGTCTATATTTCCCATCGTCTGGAGGAGCTGAAGGCCATCGTGGACCGGGTGACGATCATGCGTGACGGTCAGTATATCACAGACGGAAATTTCGCAGATATGACGATGGAACAGATCATCGCAAACATGGTCGGCCGTGAGATCAAGGAACAGTTCCCGAGAGTCTCCTGCCCGAAAGGAAAGAAGATCTTCGAGGTGAAAAACTTAAATGCCGGACATCTCGTCCGCGACATCAATTTCTCCCTCTATGAGGGCGAGATCGTTGGATTCGCGGGACTGATGGGAGCGGGACGTACCGAGACAACGAGAGCGATCTTCGGAGTTGACCCGAAGACCAGCGGGGAGATCTGGCTGGACGGAAAAGAAGTGAAGATCACTTGTCCGATGGACGCCATCAAAGCCGGGATCGTACTGGCGCCGGAGGACCGGAAAAAAGACGGTCTCTGCACGAAACTCAGCATCCGTCATAACCTGGCACTCCCGAACCTGGACCTCATCTGCAGCAAGCTCGGCGTGATCAGCAGTAAAAAGGAGGACGACCTCTGCGAGAAGGCGGTGAAGGACCTCCTGATCAAGACCCCGACGGTGGAGGTCAACGCGGGCAATCTTTCCGGAGGAAACCAGCAGAAAGTGGTTGTCGGAAAGTGGCTGGCGAGAAATTCCAGAGTCGTGATCTTCGATGAGCCGACACGAGGCATCGATGTAGGCGCGAAGGTCGAGATCTACAACCTGATGAACCAGTTAAAGAAACAGGGCATTGCCGTTATGTTCGTCTCCTCGGAGATGCCGGAAGTCCTGGGAATCGCGGACCGCGTCATCGTCATGTGCGACGGAAAGATCACCGGCGAAGTCATGGCGAAGGAGACAAGCCAGAATGAGGTTCTGAAGTTCGCTACCGAATTTGAGAAGAAACAACAGGTTAGCTGAGGGAGGACAGGAGAATGAATGAAAAGAAGCAGAGTACAGTAAAGCGGATCCTGGGGACACGCGGAATGGGCGCGGTCATCACGGCATTCGCGGGACTGATCATCATCTATGTAGCATTCGGTCTTATCGACCGTAAAGTATTTGCAGGACAGAACGTCATGAACCTTCTGCGTTCCATGTCAAAGTACCTTCTGATCGGCGTCGGACAGAGCTATCTTCTGATCACCGGAAACATCGATCTCTCGATCGGTTCCATGGTCGGAATGAGCGCCATGATCTCGGCAACCCTGATGGCGATGGGCGTCAATCCGTTCGTTGCGATGGCGGTTGCGATGGCGTGCTGCCTGGTTACCGGAGTGATCAACGGAATGTTAGTCGGAAAGTTCAAGCTTCCGCCGTTCATCGCTACCCTGGGTACCATGTTCGTGACACGAGGCGTTGCCTACATGGTCAACAACAACCGAAACACGGATGCCATCGCCACAGGTATCGGAAAGGAAGCAGGGGATAAGTTCCAGAACGTCTTCTACTATGGAAAGACACTTGGTGTTTACAACACCTTCTGGATCGCTCTCGTGATCTTTCTGATCTTCTTCTTCCTGCTCTCAAAGACCCGCACAGGAAGACATATTTACGCGATCGGCTCCAACGTGGATGCTGCGAAACTGTCCGGTGTGAATGTTGTAAATACAACAATTAAGGCATATCTGGTAAGTGCTGTCTGCGCGTGTGTCGTTGGTTATATCCTCTGCGCACAGGCAGGAATGGGCAACATGGAAGCAGGAAACATGTACGAGATGTACGGCGTTGCGGCCGGCGTTATCGGCGGCATCTCCCCGCTCGGCGGAACAGGACTTCTGCTCGGAACCTTTGCTGGTGCGGCTGTATGGCAGACACTGGAGAATGGTCTGAACATGATCGGTGCACAGGTCGGCATCCAGAGACTTGTCATCGGTATCATCGTTGTATTCTCTGTACTTCTTGATGTTGTCGTTCGTTCCGGAAACTTCGGAAAGAAAGCATCCAAATAAGACAGAGAAAAAACTGTTTTGTGTCTGCGGCATTTTGCAGCAACAGTCGGTCCGCAGTCCTGCATGAGAATAAGCAGGATGCTGGTCCGGAAATATCGTTACATGGATATCTAACTCCCATGATATACGGGAGTTACATATAAGAAAATCTTAAGGAGGATTTTTATGAAAAAGAGATTGTTCGCACTGTTAAGCTGTGCAGCCCTTGCGGCAGCCAGCATCACCGGCTGTTCCAGCCAGAAACCTGCAGAATCCGCAGCTGCGTCTGCAGAGGCAGAGTCCACCACAGGTGCTCCGTCCAAAGAAGTCGGCGATTATAAGATCGCGCTGATCACCATGGACTCCATTGACCAGCACTGGGTAACCTTAAATGAGGGTGCTCAGGAAGAGGCGAAAGAGCTCGGCGTGACTGTAAGCTTTATGTCCCCGAACACGAAGGATGATGCCCAGCAGATCGAGTGCGTGAACAACGCAGTCGCAGGCGGCTATCAGGCGATCATCGTAGCGGCAAACGGCCCGGACGCGATCTCTTCTGCACTGAAGGAAGCAAAGGACGCAGGCATTAAGATCGTATACGTTGACTCCCCGGCAAACGTGGAGGCAGAGGCAACCTTCTCCACCGATAACGAGGCAGCTGGTGAGACAGCCGGTAAAGAGATGCTCAAAGCTCTTGAAGAGTCCGGCATCACATCTGGTAAGATCGGTATTGTAAATGTAAACGCAGCAACAGACTCCACAGTCAAGAGAGAAGCCGGATTCCGTAAGGCATTCGAAGGAAAAGGCTTTGAGCTCATGGAGACTCAGTACGGCGAAGGCGATGCAGCGAAGTCCCAGACCATCGCTGAGAACTACATCACACAGGGCGTTGTCGGCATCTTCGGCTGCAACGAGGGCTCCACGACCGGTACCGGTAATGCCATCAAGGCATCCGGCAATACAGGCATCATCGGCGTTGGCTTCGATAAATCTGACGCGATCATGAACCTTATCAACGACGGATATCTTCTCTGCACAATGGCTCAGAACCCGGATCTCATGGGTAGAGACGGTGTTGAGGCAGCTGTCCGCGCACTTCAGGGCGAAACCTTTGGCGGTCTTGTAACGGATACAGGTGTCTCTGTCATCAAGGCAGGCAACACTGAGGATGCAGCAGGAACAACCGACGTGACAGCAACAAAGGACTGGAAGATCGCGCTGATCACCATGGACTCCATCGACCAGCACTGGGTAACCTTAAATGAGGGCGCTCAGGCAGAGGCAAAGGCACTTGGCGTGACAGTGAGCTTCATGTCCCCGAACACAAAGGACGACGCTCAGCAGATCGAGTGTGTGAACAACGCAGTCGCAGGCGGCTATGAGGCGATCATCGTAGCAGCAAACGGCCCGGATGCGATCTCTTCCGCATTAAAGGAAGCAGCTTCCACAGGCGTGAAGATCGTGTATGTTGACTCTCCGGCAAACGTAGAGGCAGAGGCAACCTTCTCCACAGACAACGAGGCAGCTGGTAAGACAGCAGGCGATGAGATGATCAAGGCTCTCGAGGCAGCAGGCATCACATCCGGTAAGATCGGTATCGTAAACGTAAACGCAGCAACAGATTCCACAGTCAAGAGAGAAGCTGGTTTCCGCTCCGCATTTGAAGGAAAAGGTTACGAGCTTATGGAGACTCAGTACGGCGAAGGTGATGCAGCGAAGTCCCAGACCATCGCTGAAAACTACATCACACAGGGCGTTGTCGGCATCTTCGGCTGCAACGAAGGTTCCACGACTGGTACCGGTAATGCGATTAAGGCATCCGGAAAGACAGATATCGTAGGCGTTGGCTTCGATAAATCCGATGCGATCATGAACCTCATCAATGACGGATATCTCCTCTGCACAATGGCTCAGAACCCTGATGTTATGGGTAAAGAGGGCGTAAAGGCAGCAGTGAGAGCGTTAGAGGGCGAAGAACTCGGCGGCGCTGTCAGCGATACAGGCGTATCTGTTCTGAAAAAGAACTGATGTAACTGTGTACGGAACAGTTACGAACTGATAAAGAATTTCAATGGTTACAGTTCGTGCAGCGCATGAATGATGGCCCTGAATGAAAGAAAAGGTGCCGGGCAGGAAAATAAACTGGAAACCGGCACGAAAATGAATTAAAATAACGGTAGCTTCCGCGCGACGGACAGTTACTGAACCATGTAACGCAATGGAACGCCGGGCCGAAAGGATCGGCGTTCCTGCATATAAGGGACAGGAGGACATTTGTATGAAACGCAGTGAGATCAACGCGGCTTTAAAAGAGATGGAACAGATGATCAGGGAATACCGATTTGCGATCCCGCCGTTCTGTAATTTCACACCGGAAGAGTGGAAGGAAAAAGGCCATGATTACGATGAGATCCGTGACAATATGTTAGGCTGGGATATCACAGACTACGGTCTCGGGGACTTCGATAAGGTCGGGTTTTCCCTGATCACGATCCGCAACGGCAACCTGAAGATGAAGGACAAATACACAAAGACATATGCGGAAAAACTCCTGTACATCAAAGAGGGACAGTACTCCCCGATGCACTTCCACTGGTCCAAGATGGAGGACATCATCAACCGCGGCGGCGGAAATGTTCTGATCCGTGTATATAATTCCACAAAGGATGAGGACCTTGATAAAGTGAACGATGTCCATGTCCATGTGGATGGAAGAGAGATGGTCGTTCCGGCCGGCACCCAGGTGCGCCTGACTCCCGGTGAGAGCATTTCCATCTACCCGTACATGTACCATGATTTCGAGGTGGAAGAGGGAACCGGTCCGGTCCTTTTAGGAGAAGTCAGCCAGTGCAACGACGATAACGTGGATAACCGTTTCTATGAGAAGATGGGAAGATTCCCGGAGATCGAGGAGGATGAAGCACCGTACCGTTTGCTCTGCAACGAGTATCCGGAGGCAAAATAGATGGTAGATCAGAGAACACTGATGGCGGTCTGCGGTCATATGGATCAGGTCGCCGGAGTCCGTCATATGGAATTTCAGGATGGGCGGGCAGCGGGACTTCGCTGTGCGATGATCCATAATGGACCGCTGGAGCTTCCGCTGATGCTCGATAAATGCCTGGACCCGGCCTGGATCCGGTATAAGGGGATCAACTTAAGTCTCCTCACAAAACCGGGACTTCAGGGGAGAAATCCCTATGATACTGCGGGAGACGAGGCGGTGCGCTCCATTATGGGCGGCGCGATGTTCACCTGCGGCCTTGGAAATGTCCACGGAAACCGGGTGGTGGACGGTGTGGAATATCCGGTTCACGGACGGATGAGAACAACCCCGGCGGAAAAGATCTCCATGGACGCGTTCTGGGAGAACGGGGAGTATAAGATTTTGGTGTCCGGGGAGATGCGGGAGGCACAGATCTTTGGTGAAAACCTGGTGCTCAGACGAACGATTGAGACGACTTACGGCAGCCGGGAGATCGTATTCACGGACGAGATCGAAAATCAGGGCTTTGAGAATCAGCCGCTCTGCTTTCTCTATCACTGCAATGCCGGATATCCGTTTCTGGTGCCGGGGCTGCGGGTCGTGATGCCATCGATCTTCTGCGGTCCGAGAGATGCGGACGCAAAGGCAGGCGCGGCGGCCTGGAACATCATGGAGGAGCCGGTGGAGCATGCGCCGGAGCAGGTATTCCAGCATGAGCTGGCAGCGGATCGTAATGGAAATACGTTTGCGGCATTTGTCAATGACGAGCTGCAGATCGGGCTCTGCATTCGTTTTGAAAAATCTGTGATCCCCTACCTGACCCAGTGGAAGAGTCTGGCAGCCGGCGATTTTGCGATGGCGCTGGAGCCGACAAACTGTGGGTTTGACGGGCGTGCCGGGGCGACGGAAATTCTAAAGCCATTTGAAAAACATGTAAACCGGATCCGATTCCAGATCCTGGACGGAGAAGACGAAATTGAATTACTTGAACGTGAGTGCAGGGAGGTATTGGAATGTACGATGTGATCGCTCTTGGTGAGCTTCTGATCGATTTTGCGGCGAAGGAGACGGACTCGGACGGCTATCCGACGATGAAGGCGAATCCGGGCGGAGCGCCGGGAAATTTCCTTGCAGCATTGAATAAATATGGGGCAAAGACTGCATTCCTCGGAAAAGTCGGGGATGATGCGTTCGGAAAGCTCCTCTTAAAGACATTTGAGAAAGCCGGGATCGAGACAAAGGGGATCGTGACGGATCCGTCAGTGTTTACGACGCTGGCGTTCGTGACCTTCTCGCCGGAGGGAGACCGTTCCTTCAGCTTTGCGAGAAAACCGGGAGCGGATACGAGATTGAGCTTTGAGGAGATCGATCTTACCATGATCGATGAGGCATCGGTGTTTCACTTCGGAACCCTGAGTCTTACCGATGATCCGGTCCGCACGGCGACGAAAAAGTGTGTGGAATATGCGAAGCGACAGGGAAAACTCATCACGTTTGATCCGAATTTAAGGCTTCCGCTCTGGGAGACGCCGGACGCGGCGAAAGAGCAGATCTTATGGGGACTGGCACATGCCGATGTTGTGAAGATCAGTGACGAGGAAGTGGAGTTCCTCTGGGGGATCACGGATGAGAAGGAGGCGGCGAAGAAGCTCCTCGATGAGTTCGGAATCCGCCTCGCGATGATCACGATGGGACCGAAGGGGGCGTATCTGGCAAACCAGAACGGCGCTGCATACGCAAAGTGCCCGGAGGTAAAACCGATCGATACGACAGGAGCCGGGGATATCTTCGGAGGAAGCGCGGTGTCCAGACTGTTAAAGAACGGAAAAGCGCCGGAAGAGCTCAGCACGGAAGAACTTGGATTTATCGGTCAGTTCGCCTGCACAGCGGCAAGCATCTCCACGACACAGTCGGGCGGGATCCCGAGTATTCCGGAGGAAGCGGCGGTTCTGGACCGGATGTAAAGAAAGACAAATTCGGCTTTTTATTGAAATTCTGCTGTACACATCTTCGGAATCCCGATATAATTCAAATGTCAGGGCAGCAGGTCCAGACGGGTAGGCTGCAATGACGGTATTATGAAGATCGATCGATTATCTGGAGGGTGTTATGACAGACACAAAGGACAAGAAGAGAGAAAAACTTGGAATTCTCTGCTGCACGGCGGGGGCGACGAGCTGGGGACTTTCAGGAACCTGCAGTGAGGCGCTGTTTTCCCAGTACCCGGTAGATACGACATGGGTGACGGCGGTGAGAATGACATCAGCGGGGATCATATTGCTGTTTCTTGCGTTTGCGAAGCACAGTCTGAATCTGAAAGAACTTGGAAAAGACAAAAAAGGGCTTATAGAGATCATTCTGTTTGCCATTGCGGGTCTGGCGCTCTGCCAGTACGCGTACCTCAGCGCCATCAAATGGACGAATTCCGGAACCGCAACGGTGATCCAGAATCTATCCATTGTATTTATCGCAGTCTATGTCTGCCTGACCACAAGGACAGCACCGGATAAACGGACCGTAATCTGTATTTTTCTGGCGCTGTTTGGTGTCTGGCTTCTCGCCACTGGCGGAAAGCCCGGAAACATGGAGCTCACACCGAGGGGGCTCTTCTGGGGACTCATGGCCGGAATCGGCGCGGCAAGCTACTCCCTGCTTTCCAGAGCACCGGTAAAACATCGTGGAAGTATCCCTGTGTCCGGAATGGGGATGTTCATCGGCGGGATCGCTCTGTCCCTGATCGCCCAGAGCTGGAGGATCCCGGCAAGTCTGGACGGACGGGCGATGCTCTATATGGCGGTGATCGTCCTGCTTGGGACTGTCGGTGCGTTTACGTTATTCCTTCAGGGGATCGCTCTGGTAGGCCCCGTAAAAGCGGCACTCCTGTCCTGTCTGGAACCTTTGACTGCGGCAACCTTGTCTGTCGTCTGGCTGCACTCCAGCTTTTCTCCGACGGATCTGATCGGGTTTGCGTGTATTCTTGCAACGGTAGTGCTGATGAGATAGAAAAAAATTACGGGCTTTTCCCGGATAGCTGTGTAGTCCTGTTATCGCGGATGTTGAGGATCAGGCCAGCAGACAGCCGGAACATTTTACATGTTTTAACCGTATTTCCCACCTTTATTTTGCCAGATTTTTACTTTACAATTCCTATAAAAAAATGTTATACTGCTGTGTGCGGAAAAAGATATCTGTGCGCAGCAGTTTCCTTTTTTCGCAGAGAATATTTAAAACCAAGAAATTTTACGGAGGTGAATTGCATGGATAGTTGCGATAGTACAGGGCGAAGTACGAAATGCGGTGTGAAAAACAGACAGGCGCAGAATGCGGCTATCGGTGCGATGATGTAATCCTCTGATAGCTGGATTCCATATTGAGATGTCTCGAGAACACCGCAAGGGAACGGCCTGTCCATCACAGCGATGTATGGTTGGACCCCGCCAGGAATGATCCTGGGCGGTGTTCTTTTTGTTGCCGAAATTCAGGCAATTCGATCAGGAGGCGTGAAGATACACACAGTCCTGATGATAAGAAGTAACTGGACAGATAAAAGACAGTTACAACGGAAAAGGAGGCAGAAATGGAAACAGAAGTTTTAAAAGAACAACATTATGTGGAAGAACTGGTCGATATCATCCGAAGCGGACTTCCGAAAGAGCAGCTGATCGACCGGTTATCCGATTATCATGATAACGATATCGCGGATGCCCTCACGAAGTTGACACCGGATGAGAGGCGGGAACTCTATCCGCTGATCGGTGTGGAGCGGGTTGCGGAGATCTTCGCGTACTTAGATGACGCGGAGCCGTACCTGAAGGAGCTTCCGATCGAGAGCGCCGCAAAGATCGTCTCCGAGATGGACTCCGACGATGCGGTGGATGTCCTGGAAGAGATGGATGCGACGACGAAGCATAAGATCGTCGGCATGCTGGATAAGGAAGCCAGCGAGGATGTAAGACTCCTGTTCTCATACGATGAGGATGAGATCGGTAGCCGCATGACTACCAACTTTATTATGATCCACAATAACCTGACGATCCGTCAGGCGATGCGGGAACTGATCGAGCAGGCAGGGGAAAACGACAATATCTCCACGATCTATGTGATCGATGACGAGGATAAATTTTACGGTGCGATCGATCTGAAGGACCTGATCATCGCAAGAGAGTATACGGACCTTGAGGACCTGATCAGCCACTCGTATCCGTATGTCAAGGATCATGAAAAGGTTGCGGACTGTATCGAGCAGATCAAGGATTACGCCGAGGATTCCATCCCGGTACTGCAGGAAGACGGAACGATCGCCGGTATCATCACATCCCAGGATATCGTTGAGGCCGTGGATGATGAGATGGGCGAAGATTACGCGAAATTAGCCGGTTTGACTGCGGAGGAGGACCTGAACGAGAAACTGACGGAGAGCGTGAAAAAGAGACTTCCGTGGCTGGTCATTCTGTTATTCCTGGGCATGGTAGTATCTTCCGTTGTGGGCGCTTTTGAGGCTGTCGTTGCGGTGATCCCGATCGTCATGTGCTTCCAGTCCCTGATCCTCGACATGGCAGGAAACGTCGGAACACAGTCCCTGGCTGTTACGATCCGTGTGCTTATGGATGAGGAACTGACCGCAAAGCAGAAGCTTATGCTTGTTGTGAAAGAGATGAAGATCGGCTTCGTGAACGGACTGTTTCTTGGGGTTATGGCGTGGCTTTTCCTCGGAATCTATATCTGCGTGATCAAGGGATATCCGATCCATCATGCGCTGCTTGTCTCCGGCTGTGTCGGAATCGCGCTTGTGACAGCGATGGTGATCTCCAGTATGGTCGGCACACTGATCCCGATGTTCTTTAAGAAGATTAACGTAGACCCGGCAGTTGCGTCCGGCCCGCTGATCACGACGGTGAACGACCTTGTCGCAATTGTGGTTTATTATGGACTGGCGATGTTATTCCTGGTCGATCTGCTGCATGTGACGGGCTGATATCAGATGAAATAAAAATGTGAATAAATATAGAAAAAATGGGCGATCCTAAGGATATCAGGATGGTCCATTTTTTATGCAACAGGAAATTCCGAGGAATTCTCTGTTACATAAAAAAGCACACTCTTTTCTATTCCGGGGATTGCCGATCAATTTATGGTAACGACAACTTTTTTCAATTGGATGTTTTGGCATACGATCCTCTTGAACTGAAAATGATGCTATGATAAAATCATGATGGTTAGAAAAAACTAACCGAAATACTGGCTGGCATTTCCTAAACATGTGCAGGTGGTTGATTTCGCAGGTGGACAGATCAATAGATCACGTTGTTTTTCCTGCCTGATCCGGGTGGGAGAGTAATTGGCGTTGATACTCGAAAGGAGCTTATGATGATGAATTATCTGGAAATTGAGAAAGTCATTGGAAGAGAGATCTTAGATTCCCGTGGAAATCCCACGGTTGAGGCGGAAGTATATCTGGCAGACGGAACCATCGGGAGAGGAACTGCGCCGAGCGGTGCATCTACCGGCGAGTTCGAGGCGCTGGAATTAAGAGACGGAGATCAGGCACGTTATGGCGGAAAAGGTGTGACAAAGGCTGTTGAAAATATCAATACAATTATCAACGAGACCCTGACAGGCCTGGACGCGTCCGATATTTATGCAGTTGACCGCGCGATGATCAAGGCTGACGGAACAAAGGACAAGTCAAAACTTGGAGCGAATGCGATCCTTGCGGTATCTATCGCCTGCGCGCGTGCCGCAGCCATCTCCTTAGATATTCCGTTATACAGATTCCTCGGTGGAATAGGCGGAAACCGTCTTCCGGTTCCGATGATGAACATTATCAACGGCGGCTGCCATGCACTTTCCTCCGGTCTTGATGTTCAGGAATTTATGATCATGCCGGTCGGTGCTCCGTCCTTCAAGGAGTGCTTAAGATGGTGTGCAGAGGTCTTCCATGCACTGGCTGCGATCTTAAAAGAACGCGGACTTGCAACCTCCGTTGGAGATGAGGGTGGCTTTGCTCCGGCATTGAAGTCTGATGAGGAAGCGATCGAGACGATCCTCGAGGCAGTAAAGAAAGCCGGATATGAGCCGGGCCGTGACTTCAGGATCGCTATGGACGCGGCGTCCTCCGAGTGGAAGACAGGAAAAACCGGAGAGTACAAGCTCCCCAAGGCAGGAACTGTCTATACTTCCGAGCAGCTCATCGAGCACTGGAAAAAGCTTGTTGAGAAATATCCGATTATTTCCATCGAGGATGCCCTTGATGAGGAAGACTGGGAAGGATGGAAAAAGCTGACCGCAGAGCTTGGAACGAAGGTGCAGCTAGTCGGAGATGACCTTTTTGTAACAAACACAGAGAGACTTTCCAAAGGGATCAAGCTCGGCTGCGCAAACTCCATCCTGATCAAGTTAAATCAGATCGGTTCCGTATCTGAGACATTGGAGGCGATCAAGATGGCGCACCGTGCCGGCTACACAGCAATCTCCTCCCATCGCTCCGGTGAGACCGCAGATACGACTATTGCAGACCTCGCCGTAGCTCTCAACACCTGCCAGATCAAGACTGGTGCCCCGTCCAGATCCGAGCGTGTCGCGAAGTATAACCAGCTTCTCAGAATCGAGGAAGAACTCGGAGAGAATGGGGTATATCCGGGAATGGATGCGTTTCATGTAAACTAAGACAGATTTATAATATAAAATAGATATTCTCCAACTAAAACTTAAGGTATGATTGCACGAAGAGATCCCCGACGGCTGATGAGGCTATTGGGGGTCTTTTTATGGTGTGAACCCGAAAATCGCAGCCGATAGAGTACCTTGTAGGTTTACAGTTACTGTACACGGGTAGGAATTTTCTGAACTGAAAATTCCGTACAATACAGTGGTGGTAGTGGATTTTGCCGATTCGGAATGCGAAGCATCGGCAAAATCCTGTTACAGTGCGCGGGCATGGAGTGCCCGTGTACTGTAACAGTTTACAGGATTTTAATAATATTTTATGGTCTGGTCCATTGTCTTATTGAAAGGAATATGTTATCTTAGAGCCAGATATAAAGATCAATGTCTTTATTATCTCAGGCAAAGTTTCTATACATCTAAAATTCTAAATTTCTTAGCTGAAAACAGCATCTGATGGCTCTTTGCTAAACACCCAATGAAAACAAGCAGGGAGGAATCGGAAAGATCTTCCTGCCGCACACAGGAAAGGAAGATTGAATGAAAGAAAATGGACAGAAACTTGCGTCCTTCAAGGATGCAGGAGTGAATCTGAGTGATTTTGCACTGTTTCTATCGGTGATGAAGTATCCAGAAGCACATGAAAGCGTACTCAGTATTATCATGGATGAACCGGGCTTGAAATTGGCGCGGGTCCATGTAGAAGAGGTCGTTCTAAATGCCATAGGAAAAAGGGCAATTCGGCTGGATGCGTGGGCAGAGTCGGAAGACGAGCGCTAATTTGTGACAGAGATGCAGAATGACACCCAGAATGATGATGTTCGCAGGAGATCCAGATTTTATCAGGGCCTACTGGATACACCGATTCTGAAGGCGGGGAAGAAGACGAAATACCGGGAATTACCGTCCACGATCGTCACATTTATTACTCAGGAGGATATTTTCGGACTGGACCGGGCAATGTATACATTTACAGAGCAGTGTGAAGAGATACAGGGACTTCATCTGGGTGATGGAACAAAAAAGATTTTTTTAAATATGTCCAGTAAAAATGGACGGGCAGAACTGGTCAGTCTGCTGCAATATATGAAAAAGAGTGAACTTGACAATCCGGAGATCCTGGTTCGGGATGAGAGAATTATGAATCTGAACCGGATCGTAGAAGAAGTCAAGAAATCGGAAGAGTGGGAGGATGTCAGGATGAGCATTTATTCGGTTGGAGTAGAAGATGGAATAGAACGAGGGGAACATCAGGCAACACTTGAAATGATTTTACGTTTGCTAAAAGAAAAAGGAAGAGTATCAGCGACTCTTGAAAAGAAAATCCGTGACGAGGAGGATAAGGAACACTTGTATTGTCTGGTAAAGTTAGCTGCGAAAGCGGGTTCTGTTAAAGAATTTGAAAAGCTGATGAATGAATAGTCTTACGTTGGGACGTATTTCAAATGAATCATCTTCGTTCGACTGTGATGGTTTTATTATACTATAAATACCCAAAGATAAGAAGCAGCTGGTCAGTAAAAAAGCAGATATATCCATACCTGCTTTTTTACTAATATCCAAAGATCATAAAGAACCAAAGAATGGAATGGCAGATCGGTCTTTTATTTATGCGAGGAACGTTTAGACAAGCCGTGACGAGATTCTATGCATTAGAAATCCGCCCACTATCATTGAAAGAACATACAGCAGATTTCCACAGAAGATACCGAGCGCACAGGCAATCTGGTGGAAAACCGGCTGCGAGGATGGGTGGAATGGGGATATGTAGAACATGTCGGCATCAGCGGTGGGACCTGCGGCGATGTTGATCACGCAGGCGATCAGGCAGCAGAGGAGAAAGAACGGGAGAATTTCCAGATAGTCCCGCCGTGTATGTCCGGCACTGCCTGACATGCAGGATAAAAGCCCCAAAAGGAGCAGGATAAAATGCCAGATAAACCCGTGCAGCGTCATCGTCCAGTACGGATGCATGAGCCCCGGTGGAACGGCCAGAGCCATGATTCCACCAAGCAGACCGAAGTCCTGGAGAAAAGTTGCGGCGCGGCGGAGTGTCTGTCCGGAGCGCAGGAGCGGTGCTGCCAGGCAGATGTACATGGGGACGCTGCAGAGCTGGAATGGAAAGTACCACCAGTTGAAGTGGCTGTCAAACTCGATGACATATAAAAATGCCTGCTTATAGAGCTCCATGAGAGCGAGGAGCACCCCGCAGGAAAAGAGAATACGGCGAAAATACGGTTCGGGAGCTGATGTGGACCGTATTTTTTTTCTGAAGATCCGGGCAAAAAAGACCGCAAGTCCTGCGCCGAACAGTGTCAGAAGAATATGAAAGGCGGAATAGGGCGCCGGGGGCGTCATCGGCCATGCGGTCACGCGCAGGATGGATTCGAAAAAAGCGTACATAAATAAAGAAACCTTCTTTCAAAGTTAAAATTCGCAGGTAAAGAAAAATATTGTATGCCGGAGTGTATACAAAGTTAAAATACGCTGTAAGATGGAAAGCGCGGTGTTGTGTTTTAAAGCACCTGTACTGAGCTAAATATTAGTGCGGATTTCTGGTTATGTCAAATGGAATACTGTCATGCACAGGACATTGTCAAAACGGTCAGCCGGTCATTATGTATTTTCCTCCGGTCTGCGGGGCAAATACATGGAATGACTGAACACTTACTGGAAATGTCAGATGGGATATGATAAGATAAAAGAAAACTGCGGGGAGTGCGTATGGTGACAGGCAGCGGAGAAAGACGGTTTCATGATCAGATATCATGGCTGATGTTTTTATTCAGCATATTTGTGATATGGGTCCACTCTTATAATGTGGATCTGTTTTCCGGTGGGGCGCGGGATGTGATATGGAGTCTTGCGGACCGGATCGAAAATTTCGTGTCGGTGGGACTGGGACAAATCGCCGTTCCTGGCTTTTTCCTGCTGTCCTCCTACCTGTTTTTCCGGAATTTTTCTTGGGAGAAGCTGACCGGAAAATGGAAGAGCCGGGTATTCAGTGTCCTGATCCCTTATGTAGTCTGGAATATCATCTACTATCTGGGCTATATGGCAGCATCCCGGTTTCTCGCCATACGATCCGTGGTCGGACGTGACATCATTCCATTTTCCGTGCAGGAGATCTGGCGGGCAGTCTCACAGTATGCGTATGCGCCGATCTTCTGGTATCTTTATCAGCTGATCTTCCTGATCATCGTGTCACCGCTGATCTACGCACTTGTTAAGAATCGGGTGACCGGTCTTTTCTGGATCGTGGGCCTTGTATTTGCGGTTCATCTCCATCTGGATATGCGCCATCCGAATACGGACGCCCTGCTTTACTATTCGGTTGCTGCATACTTTGCAGTCCATCGGCGCGGGCTGGTGGAGAGAAGTATGGAGGAAGAAGCAGCCGGGTGGAAGGAAGATCATGGAACGAAAGAAAAGAAAGCTGCTCCAGAGGACAAAGATGGAAATACAGCCAGTGTCATCCCGGACTATGTGAGAAGGCGCTGTTTTGCAGAAGGTCTGGCGGGAGTCGTGATCTCTGTATTTTGTTACCGGAGGATGATGGCGCCTGAAGCAGCCGTCCTCTGGACCTGCTTTTATCGTATGGCTGTGCCGATGACGTGCTGGGCCTTTGCCTGCGGAGTGCGTCTTCCGAAGATCCGTCCATGGATGCGCCAGAGCATGTTTCTTTATGCGATCCATTTTATCGTCGTACGATTCGTAAACAAAGGAACTGCCGCCGTGACGAGAAGTCTTGCAGGTACGACAACAGCCGCCGGAATCTCTCTGGTCGTCTATTTCCTGCTTCCGGCAATCGCAGTTATTGTCTCTTACATTCTCGCAAAATTCCTCGTCCGCTTCCTGCCGGGGGTGTGGAGAGTATTGTCCGGAGGGAGAAAACTGGAAGGATAGGGGGGAATAAGAACTGCAGAAAATCCGTTACTGTCTGCGTACCGCATGAACAGCAGCACGTAAAATTCAAACGTTCTTTTTTGTAAAAAATGCTAATAGTATTTCGATAAGAAATCCACTATACTATCAGTGAAAGAGTTAATCTTTCCTTCGCATATGAGACGAGTGACGGTTCTGACTCGTCGGTAAAATAAAAAGTGACCGAGCGATGAGACGAGTGACGGTTCCGACTCGTCGGTAAAATAAAAAGTGACCGAGCGAAGAATCTTTGAGGGAGGAGAAATCCTCCCTTTTCTATACCAGTCTATTTTTCTTAGGGGATTCTTACCATGAATACATCAATTGAATTTTGTATAAAGAAATTAAGCAAAAAATTTTATCAGAGGTATCCATCTAAAATGTATGAGGAAATTCTAAGTAAAGAGGATAGACCATATTCATGTCTTCTTGTTAAACAATATGGATATTTTATATGTGTACCGTTTCGGACTGAAATACGTCATAAATATGCGTATCATTTCCAAGCATCGAAAAGATCGAGAAAGCACCATTCTGGGCTGGATTTTACAAAGGCGGTAATTGTCGCCAATCAAGAATTTATAAACGAGGATATCGCTATTGTTGATCAGGACGAATACAAAGAAGTTATATATAATATTGAAAAGATAGTAGAATCTGTGATAAAATTTGTTGATGATTATGTCGAACATATAAAAGGAATAAAAAAGCTTCATGAAAGAGAATTTGGACGTCGATATCATTTTTCATCATTAAAATACTTTAAGAGAGAATTGGGACTTAGTCAGAAAAAAGAACCGGAGGAAGAGGATATGCTGAGAGATAACGTAAAAAAATACTATCTGGAACAGGATTACAATTGTGCGGAGACGATCTTACGATGTATTGACGAGGAATACGGGATCGGTCTTACGGAGGATGATTTCAAGCTGGTCAGTGCGTTTGGCGGCGGCATGGGATGCGGCTCCTCCTGCGGTGCATTATGCGGCGCAATGGCAGCGCTGGGACGGCTGACGGTGAAGACCCGTGCCCATGCAACCGATGGTTTTAAGGATACATGCGCGGACCTTGTAGATGAATTCCGAAAGAAGCTTGGAAACACAGACTGCTCAGAGCTGGTAAAGATCTATAAGAAAGACGATGTACGCTGTCTGGAAACCGTCTGTCTTGCAGCAGATGTGTTTGAAGAGTTTTATAATACATTGATTGCAGAAAAGTGAAAATAACCTGGAAAATCAAGAAAAAAGCCCCAAAGCCTTGTAAACTGTTGATATAAACAGCTTACAGGGCTTTTTCTTATGTAACAGGAAATTCTGATGGGACGTCCTGTTGGACAAAAAGGCATTAACATACCACCAAAGATGCATCTTCTTTTTTTAATTTTAAATGTTATTAAAAAAAGAAAAAAGAAATATTGACCTTTTTTTCAGATTCCTCTATACTGGTCATATAAAATAATGATGTTATATAACGTATTTAGCGAAAGGAGAAATTAAATGATTAAACACACGGTGATCAATGCGGAGCTTGGATATGCGCTGGCGACAGCGAGACATAAGGATGCGATCGTGATCTGTGACGCGAATATGCCAATTCCGGATGGATGTAATGTGATCGATGTCTCTCTCGTGCGGGGAGTTCCGACGCTGGTGCAGACGATGTGCGCGATCCTGAATGATCTGGTTGCGGAGCGCTATGAAGTATTTGAGCTGATGCCGCAGTACAATGATGCGATGTATCAGAAGATCCAGTCTCTCGTGCCTCAGCTTCCGGGCGGAACGATCAGCCAGGAGCGCCTGATGGAGACAATGAAAAATGCTAAGGCAGTAGTGCGGACCGGAGATTTTGGCAGCTGCTGTACAATGGTTTTATATTCCGCGTCCGGAATGGACAAGTATGTAACACAGTTTAACTGTGATTTTCCAATGCAGGAGTAAAGTGGGGAGGAAAAATGATGGCGGAGAAGACTTGTGTTAAGGTTTTGGTGGAGGAAAATGGGGAACATGGCTTTGACTCTTACCGTGTCCCGGGAATCGTTACGGCTTCCAACGGGGATCTGCTCCTGACATATGAGGGCAGGGAAGCCGGAGGAAACCGCAGAAGTTTATTCTTCAGGAGATATCAGATAAAGGACGGACAGCCGCAGCCCGCAGGAGAGCGGATCACAATGGTATCACCGAAAGGAGAAGAACTTCTTCATAATCCTTTACTGATCGCAGCACCGGAGGGAAGAGTATATTTCTTCTGGTGTCAGGACTATCAAAGACTGTTTCTCAGGGAAAGCCGTGATAATGGGGAAACCTTTGGAGAGGAGCGTGAGCTGACATCTCTGATCGACGGTTTCCGAAAGGAATGGCCGGTGACGCTGTGGGCCATTGCTCCGGGACATGGAATCTGCAAAAAAGATGGAACCCTGATACTGCCGCTGTGGCTGAGCCGTGGAGAGAATGCGCACCTCCCGGCCTGCTTTGCCTGCCTTTCCAGCGATGACTGGGGTGGGACGTGGCACTGCAGCAATACGGTTCCAGCGGAGAATGGAATCGGTGATCCAACCGAGAGCTCCGTGGCGGAGCGGAGCGACGGAACTCTGCTTGCCACCATGCGCCATGAGATCCCGGGAGTGCGGAGAAGAGCGTTCTGTGAGAGCAGAAAAACGGAGAAAGGACAGGATGCGGTCCGGTGGGGAGCACCATGGCTGAACGAAAAACTTCCGGATCCGATCTGCGGTGGAGCGCTGCTTACACTTCCAGACGGACAGATGGCTTTTGTCAACTGCGCTTACGGAGATGAACCGGCACTGGAGCGCCAGAAGAACGGCGAGGCGGTCCGGTGGAGTCTTGACGCCCGTCAGAAACTGACGATCCGCATCAGTGCAGATGATGGAAAAAACTGGGACGATGGTTTCCTTCTGGCAGAAGAGGGCGGGGCGTCTGACCTGGCGGGAACAGGTCCGGTGTACTGCTTCTATGAGGAAGGATGGCAGGACGGTAACTGTATTTTTAACAGGAGGTTACTGCTGGCATCTGTTCCATTGGAGGTTTTATGATGAGACGCGAGAGGGCCGCTGGAATAAACAGCGGCTCTCACTATACGGTTCTGTTTTTTTCTGCATACTTTATTTACTATGCCGCATACTGCGTATTTTCCAGCTATACGGTCCTGTTTTTGACGGAACGCGCCTACAGCGCCACGGTCTGCGGAATCATCACCAGCCTGACATTTCTGGCAAATCTTCTGATGGAGCCGGTGGGCGGTTATATCACGGACACATTTCTTCCGACAAGGCGGTATCTTCTTCTGCTTATCGGAATGATCTCAGCGCTGTGTATCTTCTGTACAAAATATATGGACCAGCCCTGGATCATGCTTCCTGGGATGGTCCTGTCTGCCGGGATCGTTTACCCGTTCAGTCAGCTGATGGATGCCTGGGTCAATATCAGCCGGGAAAAACAGCCGGATCTGATCTACAGCCGGGTTCGTGCCGGCGGTTCCATCGGGTATGCGGTGATGTCGGTGATCGGAGGATACTATTTTAAACACAGGGGCTGGGATGGCTATTTTCTCGTACAAATGGTGATATTTCTCTTCATGATCCCATTTCTCCTTCTTCTTCCGGATACCAGTCTTGGAAATCGCCGGAAACGGGAGGAGAAAGAGAAAAGTCTCTCCTTTTTCCAGGCATTTCGTACTCTGGTACAGAACCGTCGTTTCCTGTTCTGGCTGGGAATCATCACATTTTACTGGTTCAGCCACCGTCTGGTGGGAAGCTTTCTCTCCCTGATCATCGTGGAACTGGGCGGAGATGCGGAGACATATGGAAATGTCTGTGGGGCAGGAGCGGCAGTGGAGTTTGCAGGTCTTATGCTGCTGGCTTTTGCATGGAAAAAGAAGAATTCCCATGCTCTTTTGGGAATGGCGATCGCCCTGATCACAAATCTCCTCAGACCGTTCTGCTTTCTGCTGTTTTCCGGTACATGGGCCCTTTATCTGGGACAGATGCTGCAGTGTGCTAGTTTTGCGTTCTACATGAGTGTCAGCGTGGAGTGCTTTGCGGAGGCGGCGGATGAGCGCTTGCGCAGCTTCAGTATTTCAATGGGACTGACCGTCAGCAGTGTGGTGGGAACAGTCCTTGCAAATCTGGTGGGAGGCAGACTGTGCGATATGTTCCATCCGGGGATTCTGATTCTGGTTAGTCTCGCAGTCGGAATCCTGAATCTCGGGGTATTTTTCTTCAGACTGCCGCATCGCTGTGTGAGAACACACTGAAATTTAATGAATTGTAATGAAAAATATAATTTGTAAAAAATAATGGATTAGTAAAAAATGCACAGGAAGGGAAATGATAATGTCAGCACAATGTAAAAAATGTATAACTAAATTGTGATTAAGACTTGCAAAAGAAAATAAAATATGGTATTGTAGGTATAACAATATATGATGTCTGCAAAGGTATTATGATAAAGACATAACAAACCCCGAAGATAGGCCGGCGGAGGGGATGAAAGTTCAAAGATTATGTTATTGTCAGATCCGCAGAAACAAATCTAAAGGGAAGGAGAGTACGTATTCGCACTTGCGAAAGACGGTAGTTAGATTATGAAGAAATTGATCTATTCGACTGAAAAGGTCCTGAACAAAGTGAACAGTGTGATGGAAGTATTTACCGGGTACGTAATATTCGCTTTCATGGCACTTCTGTTCTTTCAGGTAGTGATGCGTTTTGTATTCAAGCATCCGATATATGGAATCGACGAGGCTGTTACGGCTCTGATGATCTGGTCCATGTGTCTTGGATGGTGCACGGTTTACTGGGATAATGGACATGCAGTCCTGGAGTTTATTATGAACAAGATGCCGAAATGGTTCCGGAGAGGAATGTTCACCTTCACAAATATTCTGGTTGTCGTGATCAGCTGGGTATACATTCCGGCAGCATGGCAGCTGTTCCAGATGCAGAAGAAGATGCCTCCGGTAGGAGGACTTCCGTTCAGCAAAGGTTATTATTACGCACTGCCTGTTCTGGTAATGGGTGTGATCATGCTGGTAATGTCCTTATACAAAGCGATAGCGTTTTTAGTTACCGGAGATGAATCCATCTGCGTACCGGTAGAGAAGGAAGGAGGCGGAGTGCTTGACTAATCTTGATCCGTATTTAGCCGTCTATTTTATTACCTTTGTGGTATTGATTCTTCTGGAAGTTCCGATTGCTTATGCGATGCTGGCTTCGGCCTTTGAATTTATTATTTTCAACCATCAGTCTTTTGTCATGTTCGCACAGAAGACAGCAAACTCTCTGGCAGATTTCAACATGCTGGCGCTGCCGGCGTTCCTCTTTGTAGGATGCTTTATGAACGAGGTAGGATTGACGGACCGACTATTCGGAATGTTTGAGAAATGGATCGGTCACCTTCCGGGAGGTCTGGCACACGCAAACGTTTTATCCTCCATGGTATTCGCGGGAATGTCCGGTTCCGCACTGGCAGATGCCGGCGGACTTGGAACCATCGAGGTAAGCGCTATGACAAAGGCCGGATATGATCCTGATTTCTCCGTGGCAGTTACCGCTGCATCCGCAGGCATCGGACCGATCATCCCGCCGTCCATCAACTTCGTTGTCTGGGCATTCTTAAGCCAGACATCCACACTTGCAATGTTCCAGGCTGGTATGGGACCTGGCGTTCTCATGGGCGTAGCCATGATGATCTGGATCCCGATCGCAGTAAAGACACAGCATATCGCCTGCCCGCGTGCCAAGAAGGTATCCTGGAAGGAAAGATTCCAGGCCCTGTATACATCTCTTCCGGCGCTCGGCGGCCCGGCGATCCTGGTTCTTGGTATCATGACCGGTATCTTCACTCCGACTGAGTGTTCCGTAGTAGCCGCTATGTACTGTGTGATCCTGGCGATCTGCTTAAAGCGCTTTAACCTGAAGATGCTTACAAAGGCCCTGAAAGACACACTGGCAAGTGCCGGAATGGCCATGTGCTTATGTGCAACTGGTCTTGTATTCAACTGGGTGATCGTTACAAGCGGACTCATCGGATTTATGACAAATCTCCTGATGTCCCTTGGAAACAAAATTATTATTCTCTTAGTATTAAATGCCATGCTTCTGTTCCTGGGATGCTTTATCGGTTCCATGCAGATCCTGATCATGGTAGCACCTCTTTTAATGAACTTAGCAAATGCCCTTGGTATGACATATGTTCAGATGGGCGTTATGGCAGTACTTAATGTAACTCTTGGACTTATCACTCCGCCGATGGCACCGGCTCTGTTCGTAACAGCGAAAGCAACCGGAAACAAGTTCGAAACCGCATTGAAATATACGGTACAGTTCCTGATTCCGATGTTCATCACACTGATGATCACAGCTTTCTGGGAGCCGTTGACTCTGTGGCTGCCGAGATTCCTTGGCTCTATGTAATGAACGTGAAAGTATTATGAAACTATATATGTTTTAAGGAGGGAAAATTTTATGAGAAAACAGATTGCACTCGCTGTTGCAACGGCAATGACACTGGGTACTTTGACAGGCTGTGGTTCTTCCACAAAGGAGACAACAGCTGCAGCGACAGAAGCAGCAACTGAGGCTGCAACAGAAGCGGCAAGCGAGGCTGCATCCGGCGAAGCTACAGAGACAAAGGCAGCACCGGCAGGAGCAAAAGTTGTAAAATTCGGTAACTCCGGAGCGATAGGAGAGCCGGCACCGCAGTCCTGTCAGGAGTTCTGCGATTTAGTAAATGATAAGATCGGTGACCGTTACTATTTCGAGTTCTATCCGGCTGAGCAGCTCGGAAACGAGACCACGATGCTGGAAAACTTACAGGTAGGTCTGCAGGAAGGCATGATGTGTGCTCTGGATACACTGGCTACATATGAGGCTGACTTAAATATCCTGTCCATGGCATTTGCATTTGACAGCTATGATGCGATGGTCAACTACTTAAAGAGCGACGTTGCTACTCCGATCTGGAATACTCTGGATGGTCAGGGAATCCACGTTGTAAACTTTGAGTTCCAGAAGAACCCGCGTATCTTCTTCGCAAACAGAGAATTAAAGAGCCCGAAAGACATGGTCGGCATGAAATACCGTATCCCGAACCTTCCGATCTTCGAGAAGAACGCAAAAGCGATGGGCGCAACACCGGTTATAGTTGCCTGGTCTGAGTTTCCGTTCGCATTAATGCAGGGCGTTGTTGACGGCGGTGAGTGCTCCAAGGATTCCTACCGTTCCTCAGGTCTTTACGAATCCGCAAAATATGTTGCTGATGTAGATTACGCATACCCGGTAGAGCAGATCTGCTTCTCCACTCAGTTCTGGAACAGCTTGAGCGCAGACGATCAGAAAGTTATCTCTGACGCAGCAGAAGAAGTTGCATCTCATCACTCCGAGAGAACTCTTGATAAGTGGGAAGAGGACAAAGAGTGGTTGATCAACGAAGGCGGCGTAACATTCTGTGATATCGACCGTCAGGCATTCATCGATGCAGCTGCTCCGTTAGGAAAAGAACTTCAGGACGAAGGCTTCTTCTCCACACCGGATCTGTACGACCAGACTCGTCAGTTCAACAAATAGTAATTGACAATTTAAAGGAAATCTATTCAAAAATAAGTTGTGACATTTCTGCCGCTTGGAATAGAACTGCCAGGAAATGGCAGGCTGTTCCGGGCGGCAGTTTTTTGTGAGGAGCGGGAATGTGCCTTGACACATTCACTAAAAACAGGAGGAATAAGATATGGTTAAGGTATTAGGATTAGGCGACAATGTGTGTGATGTGTATCTGCATACGAATACGATGTATCCCGGTGGTCAGGCAGTAAACTTTGCAGTTTATGCCAGCGAACTCGGAGCAGAGTCGGACTTTATGGGAGTATTCGGAAAGGATGCTGTGGCGGACCATGTACAGAAAGCGCTGGATGTCCACGGAGTCGGACACAGCCACTGCCGGAGCTATGAAGGCGAGAACGGCTTTGCAAGAGTGACTCTGGTAGATGGAGACCGTGTATTTAAAGGAAGCAATAAAGGCGGTGTGCTCCAGCAGCATCCGATCTATCTAGAGAAAGAGGATCTGGAATATGCGGACGGATTTGATCTGGTCCACACGACAAACAATGGGTTTACGGACGGACTTCTCCCGGCGCTCCATGAAATCTCACCATTTGTGAGCTATGATTTCTCCTACCGCTGGAATGAGGAGGACCGGGTGGAACGTGTTTGCCCGTATATCGATTTTGCATTCCTCTCCTGCAGTGATCTGAGCGACGAAGAGACAGAGAAGTTATGCAGAAAGCTCCACAATAAAGGCTGCGGCGTTGTGACGGCTACCCGCGGAAGCAAGGGAGCAACTGTTTATGACGGCCATCAGTTCTATCGCCAGCTGCCTGACTATGTGACCCCTGTGGATACAATGGGAGCAGGAGACAGCTTTGCAACAGCCATGCTGGTAACGATCCTGAAAAAACTGGAGGAGAAAACAGAAAAGAACTGGGAAGCTCCTGAAGTGAGGGCAGAGATCCTGCCGGAAGCGCTGAAGGCCGCCGCCGCTTTTTCATCCCACACCTGTCTGGTTAATGGTGCTTTTGGGGATGGAACGCCGGTTCCGGATTCTGTTCATGACCGGATCTACGGGGACTTATAAATCAGATCTGGAAAGGGAGGGAGAGCAATGGTACAGATACCAAAAGACAGGTTCGCTCTGGGAAGTTATCAGTATCTGAGATATCCGTTTTCTTATTTCCTGGACACGGCAGTGGAGCTGGAGATCCGGAATGTGGAACTCTGGGCTGCCGGACCGAACTTCTGCCTGGATATTATGGATGAGGGTCAGCTTCGGGAAAAGGCGGCGGAACTTCGGACAAGGGAACTTTCCGTCTGCTGCATCACACCGGAACAGTGTCAGTATCCGGTCAACCTTGCGGCGGAGGACGGGAGGATCCGGGAATACAGCATCCGGAATTTTGAGCGGGCGTTTCGCACGGCAGAGATGCTGGAATGCCCGAATGTGCTTGTCTCCGCGGGCTGCGGGTATTTTAACCGGCCGGTGGAGGAGGCGTGGAAGCGGAGCGAGGAAAGCCTGTACCGTCTGTCTGAGAAGGCACAGTCCATGGGAATTCTTCTGGTGCTGGAGACGCTGACACCGCTGTCCTCCAACGTGCTGAATACGCCGGAGCAACAGAGGGAGATGATCTCACATATGCCGCCGGGAAGCATGAAACCCATGCTGGATATCGGGCAGATGGTTTATATGGAGCAGGATCTGGAACAATATCTCGCCCATGGAAAGGAGCTGGCTCATGTCCATCTCCACGATTCCCATCCGGCAATCCACATGGCATTGGGAGACGGAGATCTTCCAATCTGTAAGTATCTGAGTGCTCTGGAGGCATCAGGATACAGAGGAATGTATGCGCTGGAGCAGAATGATCCCGTCTACCGAAAGGATCCGAGAAGGGCGGATGTGCAGAGTGTCACATGGCTTATGGAACATGGAGTATTTTAAAGTGAAAATGCATAAAAAGATATTGACAAATCGTGAAAAATGGAGTATTTTATCTTTAAAGGAGATATGACGTTATATAACAACTTAAAACTAACGAGAACATTATTCTCCAAAACACCGGAAGGGCAAACGGCCATGCCCGGATGGAGCAGCTTACAAACAACCAATACATGGGAGGAAATAATATGTCTTATATGATTGGCGTAGACGTTGGAGGAACGTTTACAGATTTCTCTGTTTTTGATCAGGAAACCGGCGAATTGTTCAATTATAAGGACAGTTCTACACCGGCAGACCCGTCCAAGGCAATTGTAAAAGGTGTGCAGGATGTATTAGAGATAAAGAAGGCAAAATCGGAGACAGTCAGCTATCTGGCACATGGTACTACAGTAGGAACCAATGCGCTGATCGAAAAGAAAGGCTGCCGCCTTGGTCTTATCACCACAAAGGGATTTAAAGACCTGATGGAGATCGGAACACAGCGCCGTCCGTCTCTTTACAACCTCCAGGCACAGAAGCCGTATCCGTTAGTTCCGTCTGGCTTAAACTGCACCGTTACAGAGCGTATCCGCTATGACGGCAGCATTGAGACACCGCTTGATGAGGAAGAGACCAGAGAAGTGGTCCGCTACTTAAAAGCACAGGGAGTTGCTGCTATCGCAGTGTGCACCCTCTTCTCCTTCATCAATCCGGTTCATGAGGAAAGAATCGAAGAGATCATTCATGAGGAGTTCCCGGAAGCTTACGTAACGATTTCCAGCAAGCTGGCACCGGAGTTCCGTGAGTTCAGCCGTATGAGTACAACGGTCATGAACAGCTACTTAGGACCGGTTATGAAAAAGTATGTAAACAACTTCCGCGAGTCTATCGCACAGCTCGGCATCAAGGTTGAGCCGTATGTAACACAGTCCAACGGTTCCATCATTTCCATTAAAGAGACGATCGACTGCCCGATCAAGACCGCGTTATCCGGACCGAGTGCCGGCGTTATCGCAGCGGCTTATATCGGCAAACAGTGCGAAGCAGACAAGATCATTACATTCGATATGGGCGGTACCAGCGCAGATATTTCCCTGATCGAGAACTATACACCGCAGGTATCCAACGAGCGTTACGTTGAGGGATATCCGGCAAGAATCCCGATGATCAACATCATCACCATCGGTGCCGGCGGCGGCTCCATCGCAAAGATCGATGACGGCGGCGCGTTAAAGGTAGGACCGAAGAGTGCCGGCGCAACTCCTGGACCTGCATGCTACATGCGCGGCGGCGAGAATCCGTGCGTAACAGATGCAAACATCGTCTTAGGAAAACTGAACCAGAAGAAGATCCTCGGTGGCAGAATGGACGTAGATATTGAGCTGGCAAAGAATGCGATCAAGACAAAAATCTGTGATAAATCTAATCTTGATATGAAACGTGCAGCAAACGGAATCATCACCGTAGTTAACTCCAACATGGTCCGTGCGATCCGAAGCGTATCCGTAGAGAAAGGCTACGATGTCCGCGAATTCAGCCTGATGGCATTCGGCGGCGCAGGTCCGCTCCATGCGTGCGAAGTAGCAAAAGAACTGGGAATGAAGGAAGTTCTTATTCCGCCGCATCCGGGCACACTCTGCAGCTTAGGTTTACTCTTAGCTGATACAAAGTTTGACTTATCCAGAACAAAAGTTATGAACGGTGAGGCTGACAACTTAGACAGCATCAACGAGCAGTTTGACAATATGGTAGAACAGGGAACCGGTCTTTTAGACAAAGAAGGGGTTCCGGCAGACCGCCGTTACTTTGAGTTTGCTATTGATATGCGTTATCAGCGTCAGAACTTCGAGATCAGCATTCCGGTACCGGCTGGAAAGATGACAGAGGAGACATTAAAGAAAGCACTGGCTGATTTCCATGCAGAGCACAAGAGAAGCTACGGTTACTGCAAGGAAGACGCAATCGTTCAGTTTGTAAGTTACCGTGTTTCCGCGATCGGCGTGATCGACAAACCGGATCTTAAGGCATCAGAGCTTCATCCGGAAGCACCGATCCCGGCACCGATCGAAGTCCGTCAGGTCCTCTTCCAGAACAGCGACGAGTATATTGAGACTCCGGTATACTTAAGAGAAGAATTCGTTCCGGGTCAGGCGATCCCAGGTCCGTGTATCTGCGAACAGATGGATACCACACTTGTAGTGCCGAAGGGCTGGACGATCCATGTAGATGGATATCATAACTTAAAGATTCGTGATGAGGAGGAGAAGTAAGATGGCAAAGCAGATCGATACCGTAACTGTTGAGGTTGTCCGCAATCTCCTGATGTCCATTGCTGAGGAGACTTACGGAATCATTGTCCGCAGTGCATACTCCACCAATATGAAGGAACGCCGTGACGTTTGTACGGCTGTGATCGATCCGGATGGAAACAGCGTTGCGCAGGTAGAAAGTTTAGCTGCACTGTTAGGCTCTATGCTGAGTGTAGTTCCAAATATTTATGAAAAATTCGGAAAAGAAAATGTCCGCCCGGGCGATATGTTTATCGCTAACGACCCGTATCACGGCGGCGGCAACCACCTGCCGGATATTGTAATCGCGGCTCCGGCCTTTGTAGGCGACAAGCTGGTGGGCTGGATCGCAAACATTGCCCATCATTCCGATATCGGCGGTAAAGTACCGGGTTCCACATCCGGTGACGCTGACAGCTTATTCCAGGAAGGTATCCGTATTCCGGTGATCCGTATCCGCGAAAATAACGAGACAATCAGCAGCGTTCTTGATCTCCTCCTTGACAATACCCGTGTTCCACAGGAACGTGAGGGAGACCTGACTGCACAGATGTCTGCAAACCTGATCGGTGTGCAGAGAATCCAGGAGGCATATGCCCGCTACCAGGATGACCTGATTGCGTGCATGAAGGAACTGGTAGGCTACTCCGAGCGTCGTGTCCGCGCTGTCGTTGCAGAGCTTCCGGACGGCGAGTATAACTACACGGACTATGTAGACGGCTGCGGAGACAAATATCCGGATCCGCTTCCGATCAAGGTAAAAGTAACCATCAAGGGCGACAATTTAACGATCGATTTTACAGGAACTGCAGATCAGATCAAAGCTCCGATCAACGTACCGTATCCGTGTACAAAAGCGGCAGTATTTTTCGCAGTAAAAGCCCTGATGGGCGACGATATCCCAGCCAATGAGGGAATCAACCGTGCGATCAAGATCATTGCTCCGAAGGGCTGCATTGTAAATCCGACAGAGCCGAGCCCGATCGGCGCGCAGATCGACTGCCAGCAGAGAATTCCGGACGCGATCTTCGGTGCCCTGGCTCCGATCTTCCCGGATACCGTGGTTACCGCAGGAAACGGCGCGTGCACCACGACGATCTTAGCTGGTGAAGGTGCGATCGGTACAGACAGCGTATTTATCTTCCATGAGGTTATCGCCGGAGGCGGCGGAGCTTCCAAGGGCTTAGACGGTCTGTCGGGTGTCCAGGTAAATATGACGAATACATCCAACATGCCGATCGAGGCAACAGAGATGGAGTTCACGAAGATCCTTGCCAGAAAATATGAACTGAAGGAAGATACGGGCGGAGCAGGTCAGTTCCGCGGCGGTCTTGGAATTGAGCGTGAGCTTGAAGTGCTGCAGGATGATGTGGCATACACAGGACTCGGTGATCGTCATAAATTCCATCCGTGGGGACTTGCAGGCGGCAAAGAGGGCGCAGCAGGCGCATTCTACCGCGTTGCGACAGACGGCACCGTCACAAAGATGGGCCATAAGACGACAAGCTTCCCGTTAAAGAAGGGCGATGTGATCCGTGTTACAACACCTGGTGCCGGCGGTTACGGTGATCCGATGAAACGTGATCCGGAAAAGGTATTGAAGGACGTTAGAGAGAAAAAAGTATCTGAAGAGGCAGCAAAGAAGGAATACGGCGTGGTTGTTGTATCTGATGGAGTTAATTACCATGTAGATGAGCAGGCAACCAAAGCGCTCCGTGGATAAAAATCAATTGTAAGAAAGAGAGGATATTCCTATGATCAAAGGGATGCAGGAAGTCATCGATGTGATGACAAAGGCAAAAGCAGATCTGGATAAAAACGGCGGCTTAAAGCAGGTGATCTTTGTAGCCTGCGGAGGCTCTTTCGCATCTTCCTATCCGGCACGCTTTTTATTAAATCAGGAGAGTTCCATCCGTGTCCAGGGTTACAACAGCAGCGAGTTCGTCAATGCAACCCCGAAGAATGTAGATAAAAACACTCTTGTGATCGGCACATCCACAAAGGCGACGGCAGAGACCGTAGAAGCGCTGAAAGTGGCTAAGGCAAAGGGTGCGGTCACCATCGGATTATCCGGCTACGCGGATTCCCTGACAGCCCAGACAGCTGATTATTATGTAACATATTATCACGCAGACGAGTGGTATAAGGACCCGACACTTGTTCATTACAACAGTCAGGGTACAGCATTAAAGATCGCGTTCTGGCTCTTAAAAGAGTACGATAATTATGAGGCATATGATCAGGCTCTGGAAGCTTTCGAGAAGTTAGAGACGATCTACGGTAAGGCATACAAGGATGTGCGCGCGGAAGCAGCAAAATTCGCCATGACATATAAGGATGACACCGTATGGAACGTAATGTCCAGCGGAGCTGCATGGGAAGTTTCCTATTCTGACGCATTCTGCTTCTTCCAGGAGATGCAGACCGTTCACTGTGTTCCGATCCACTCCGGTGAATATTTCCACGGCGCATTTGAGACATGCGACAAGGATCTGGCAATTCTGTTATTTAAGAGCGTTGGACGCACACGTCCGGTGGATGAGAGAGCCGAGCGCTTCTTAAATCAGTTCGGCGGACATCACTGGATTATTGATGCCGAGGAGCTGGGCTTAGGCGAGTTGGATGAGAGAGTTGCAGAGTACTTTAACTCTCTTCTGTTCCACCCGATCTCCAAACAGTTCATCTCCGCGATGGCAGATGTGAGAATGCATCCGATGACCTATCGTCGTTACATGTGGAAATTTGATTATTAATTGCTCATTAATTTATCTCAGTCAGAGAAGACTTTCACCTCTTTCAAGTGGTGAATACTGGTAAATGCGTCCCCGTGGGAGCCCAGTCTCACAGCTGTTTGACTTGAATTACAAATGAGATATAAGACAGGTTGATGCCTACGGAATGTGGATGTCAGCCTGTTTTGTGTTTGAGAAAAAAATTAGAAATACAAGGCGAAGAGAAAAAATATCTTGCTATCTAATAGTACAAATAGTATTATAGTATATATAACATTATATATCTAATTAGTATAATTAACTGCTCTGAAAAAATGGGGTAGAAGGAGGGGTGTATGGAAATAAATATGAATCCAAACAGCATTGTTCCGTTATATGTACAGGTCGTAGAATGTCTAAAACGCGATATTGAAAACGGAGTATACAATGCAACAGGAAGAATTCCAACGGAGGCGGAACTGGCAGAACAGTATAAAGTGAGCCGGATCACGATCCGCAGAGCTGTGGATGATCTGGTAAGTCAGGGACTGGTCGAGAAAAAACAGGGAAAGGGAACTTTTATCTGTCGCCAGAAATTTGCGAAAGATATTAAAAACCTTCAGAGTTTCTCAGAGATGTGTCATCATATGAATATGAAACCGGGCGGACAGATGCTGGAGAACAAGCTGGTTCGCGCTGATGAAAAGATTCGGAAACAGTTAAATCTGGAGCCGGGAGCATACGTGATCTATATTTCCCGGCTGCGGACAGCCGATGGTGAACCGGTGACGATCGAGAGAAACTATTTCCCAGTGAAATACTCATTCCTCCTGGAGAAGAAGTTTGATGATAACTCTCTGTTTGAATGCCTTCAGGAGGAGGCGAAGGTGCGTGTTATCACGTCAGAAAAGCAGATCGAGTTATGCCGGGCCACAGCAGCAGAGGCAAAGTTGATGAAAGTAAAGAAAGGAGCTCCACTTCTATATATTAAGAGTGTTGCCTATACGTACGACAGGGAACCTCTCTACGCGGGTGCCCAGGTCTTTAACGGTGAGGTATGTTCCCTCTATGTCTGTGAATCTGTAGAACAGTAGCAGCGGGAAGTGGAAAAATGATGGGCTGCCTGCGGTCATTGTGGATAACCTGCAAAAATCATGAAAAACCGCGGAAAATATACTTGCATTAGCAGTATGCATATGCTATAATTATTAAGCTGTTCTGGCGGAACAGGACATATGGCTGAAAACGCCGTATTATATTATTAACGTAACGTGACTGTCAGTCATGTACCAAAAATTTTAAAGAGGTGAAAATCATGAAACAGGGAATCCACCCAAATTACTATCAGGCCAAGGTCGTTTGCAACTGCGGTAATGAATTTGTAACTGGTTCTACCAAGAAAGACATTCACGTAGAAATCTGTTCCAAATGCCATTCATTCTATACTGGTCAGCAGAAGGCTGCTTCCGCTCGCGGACGTATCGAGATGTTCAACCGTAAGTATGGTATGAAAACAGACAAATAAGGTTTGATTAGTGAAAGGTTGAGCTTTTGGATAACTCTGAAAACTCAGCCTTTTTTGTCATACAGGGAATCAAGGAGAAAAAATCAACGCAAGCTTGCTTGCAGGGGATTTTTTCTCTTTGATTCCCGCACAAACATGAACAAGCAGCCATTTTTCGTAAGAAAAATGAGCGGATTATGAATGTTTGTGGAGAATCGCGGGAGCACGAAGTGCGGAGCGATTCTGGTATGACACTATGAGACATATATGGAGGTAAAATCTTGAAATATTCCGGTATCGGGGGACAGGCAGTATTAGAGGGTATCATGATGAAGAACAAGGACAATTACGCCACGGCTGTCAGAAAGCCGGACGGCGAGATCGTTGTCAAGAAAGATACCTATGTGAGCATGACAGAAAAAGTAAAGTTTTTCTCCCTGCCGTTTGTGAGAGGAATCTTTAGTTTCGCGGACTCCATGATCCTGGGAATGCGTTCCCTGACATGGTCGGCAAGCTTCTTTGAGGACGATGAGGAGGACGAGGAGCCGGGAAAGTTCGAGAAATTTTTGATCGATACATTTGGTGAAAAAGTAGATAATGTCGTTATGTCGGCGGTGATGGTATTCTCCATCTTTATGGCGATTGCGATCTTTATGGTACTCCCGCTTTTGATCGCGGGAATCTTCCGGAAATTTATCCACTCTGAGACTGTGATGGCGATTCTTGAAGGCTGTATCCGAATTGCGATTTTCATCACCTACATTAAGGTGATCTCACGGATGGATGACATCAAGCGGACGTTCATGTACCACGGATCGGAACATAAATGCATCAATTGCTTAGAGCATGGCCTTGTGCTCAACGTGGAGAATGTAAGAAAAAGCTCCAAAGAGCATAAGCGCTGCGGAACGAGCTTTCTTCTGATCGTTATGGTGATCAGCATCCTGTTCTTCATGGTGGTCCGTGTAGATACGATCTGGCTTCGGATCGTCAGCCGGATCGTCCTGATCCCGGTGATCGCGGGTGTCTCCTATGAGGTGCTCCGCCTTGCAGGAACCAGCAATTCGAAGATCATGGACATCGTCAGCCGTCCGGGCATGTGGATGCAGGGACTTACGACAAAGGAGCCGGATGACTCGATGATCGAGGTAGCGATTGTCGCGGTCGAGGCTGTGTTTGACTGGAAGAAATATCTGGAAGAAAATTTCCCGGAGCAGTATCCGGCAGGATATTTTGAGAGAGAAGATCAGACAGGGAAGAACGCGCAGGAGATAACGGCATGAGCGAGATGAAGAACGCTGTCGGGGCTGGAACAGGTCGGTCTGGAGATGATCTATGCGCGGGAAATAGTGTGCGTGAATTTAAGATCTGGGCAGATGTCCTAAACTACGGAAAAAAGATCTTAAAGAATGCGGGGATTGTGGAGGCGGATCTTGACGCCTGGTATCTGTTTGAGCAGAGCTTCGGGATCTCCAGGGCGCAGTATTTTCTTTGCGCAAGGGAGAACATTGTCGGAAGCACGGCACAGAAAATGACTGCTCAAGAGCAGACTGGTAATTCTTTGGAGAGCAAAAACGCGCTGGACTGTGTAGAACTGTGGCTGAAAGAGAAACTGTCAGCGTATGAGAACGCACTGAAAAAACGCGTAGCCCGCATTCCGCTGCAGCAGATCATAGGACAACAGGAGTTCATGGGACTTTCGTTCTTTGTCAATGAGCATGTACTGATCCCGAGGCAGGATACGGAGACGCTGGTGGAGCTTGTGCTGCAGGAGCAGAAGGATAAGGATATTTCGATCCTTGATATGTGTACTGGATCCGGCTGTATTGCGGTGAGCTTGAAGAAGCTTGGAGGATATGCGCATGTGGAAGGCGCGGATATCTCGGAAGAGTCGTTAAAGGTTGCAAAAAGAAATTCAGAAGAGATTCTTGAAAACAACGATGTAAATAATGATGCAGTCAGCAGCAGGACAGAACAAATACAGAATTGCACGAATCTGACAAATAATCAGAATAAACAGAATAATTCTGCAAAACGCAAGATTTCTGAAGCCAGCAAGCTGTCGCAGGCAGGTGTAACATTCCGCCACAGTGACATGTTCAGCAATTTTCCGGAGACAGAACAGTTTGATGTGATCGTTTCCAACCCACCCTACATCCCCAGCGCAGTTATCGAAGAGCTGGAACCGGAAGTGCGGGACCATGAGCCGCGAGGAGCTCTTGACGGGACCGCGGACGGGCTTTATTTTTACAGAATTCTGGCAGAAGAATGTGCCAAACATCTGACGCCGGGAGGACATGTGTATTTTGAGACCGGATATGACCAGGGAGCAGCGGTGAAGGAACTGCTGGATATCCATGGTTTTAAGGATACAAGAGTGATTCAGGATCTGGCAGGAAAAGACCGCGTTGTGTGCGGAGCCTGGCAGACCGCAGGCGTATGAGGAGGTTTTATAGATGTTTGACCGTTTGGATGACATGTTACGGCATTACGAAGAGTTAATGCTGGAATTAAATAACCCGTCGGTGGCGGAAGACCAGAGAAAATTCCGCAAGCTGATGAAGGAGCAGGCAGACCTGGCGCCGATCGTTGACGCATACAAGCAGTACAAGCAGGCGAAACAGGACGTGGAGGACAGCCTTACGCTTCTCGATGAGGAGAGCGACGAGGAGATGAAGGAACTCGCGAAGGAAGAACTTGCCGACGCAAAGAAGAGGATCGAGGAGCTGGAACAGGAGTTAAAGATCCTGCTTCTCCCGAAAGACCCGAACGATGAGAAGAACGTAATCGTCGAGATCCGTGCCGGTGCAGGCGGAGACGAGGCAGCATTATTCGCTTCCGAGTTATACCGCATGTATGTGCACTATGCGGAGAGCCAGCACTGGAAGACAGAGATGATCAACGTCAGTGAGAGCGGAATCGGCGGCATGAAGGAAGTTGAGTTTATGATCACCGGACACGGCGCTTACTCCAAGTTAAAATACGAGAGCGGCGTCCACCGTGTACAGCGTGTCCCGGAGACAGAGTCCGGCGGAAGGATCCACACCTCCACGGCAACCGTTGCCATCATGCCGGAGGCTGAGGAATTCGACGTTGTGATCGATGATAAGGATATCCGTATTGATGTTATGCGTGCGTCCGGTAACGGCGGACAGTGTGTCAACACCACAGACTCCGCGGTGCGCTTAACCCATATCCCGACAGGAATCGTGATCTACAGCCAGACTGAGAAGTCCCAGCTTCAGAACAAGGAGAAAGCGTTCCGTTTACTGCGTTCCAAGTTATATGATATGGAGCTGGAGAGACGCCAGAATGAGGAGGCGGCAGAGCGCCGCAGCCAGATCGGTACCGGTGATCGCTCCGAGAAGATCCGTACCTACAACTTCCCGCAGGGACGTGTGACAGACCACAGGATCAAGCTGACACTCTATAAGATCGATGCCATCATGGACGGCGATATTCAGGAGCTGATCGACAGCCTTATTGCGGCGGATCAGGCGGCGAAGCTTGCGAAGATGAATGAGAACTAATTAAAAAATACCTTCGAGGACCAGAAATGATCTTCGAAGGTATTTTTTACCTCAGTCGAGAAGACTCCCGCCTCTTCAGGTGGTGAGTCATAACAAATTAGTCTCAGTGGGAGTTAGGTCTCCGACTGAGAGAGACGCTCCGCGAGGATGCGCAGTGATTCTGTAAAGAATATGTAAGCTTGCGCTGACCAGAATTACGTGTCAAGTCTCATGGACGTTCGACTTGAAAAATGGGAAATTCCAAGAAATTCCCTATTTCACAAAAGGCACATTCTCTTTATGAGAAAATAATCTTCTGCCACCGCCCGCTCCTGTACCTGCAGACGAAGAAGATTCCGCGGACAAGCCAGTCGATGGTCATAGCAACCCAGACACCGAAGATTCCCATATGGAACACCATGGTCAGCAGGTAGCTGAAACCAAACCGGAACACCCACATGGAGATGATGGAGAGCACCATGGTGACCTTCACATCCGCCGCGGCGCGCAGCGTATTCGGCAGCGTGAAGGACAGCGGCCAGATCGTCACAACGCAGGCAGCATGATACAGGATAATATCGTTTGCATACTGGGCGGCCTCGTCGGAGAGATTGTAGACCGACAGGATAAACGGCAGCGCCAGGATCACGATGAGGTTTGATGCGATCAGGCAGAGATACTCCACGCGCATCATATGCTTTGTGTAATATTTTACCTGCTCGAAATCTCCCGCGCCGACGCACTGGGCGCAGACCGTGAGAAGTGCAAAGCCGAAGGACATGCCGGGCAGGATCGCAAAGTTCGCGATATTATTGCCGACCGCGTTCGCTGCCAGGGATGCGGTTCCGAGACCGGAGACGAGACTTAAAACGGCGATCTTTCCAAGCTGGAACATACTGTTCTCCAGGCCGTTCGGAATTCCGATATAGAGGATCTTTTTCAGCACATTCCACTTGATCTTAAACGGGTATGGGTGCAAAATGTGAAGTTCATGTTTCTGGTTGTTTAACAAAATAAGAATCACCACGCAGGCAACACCTCGGGACACGACCGTCGGGATCGCAACGCCCTCGACACCGCGGTGGAATCCGAAGATTAAAAGTGCGTTTCCGAATACATTGATGGAGTTCATGAGTAGTGAGGTCTTCATGGCGATATTGGAATTTCCCATAGCACGGAAGATCGCGGCTCCCGCGTTGTACATGGCGATCATCGGGATGGAAGACAGAACGATCAGCAGGTAGGTACGACTGTCCTTCATGACTTCCGGCTCGATCTTTCCGAATACATGGTACAGGATCACGTTCTGTCCGAGGTAGCCGAGAATCATAATAAAGATCGAGAACAGGAATGTGAAGTTAAAAAGCTGGGCGGTCGCTTCGCAGCCGGTTTTCGGATCTTTTCTTCCAAGATACTGTCCGGCAATCACCGCACCGCCGGTGGCGAGAGCCGTGAAGATATTGATGATGAGAAGCATGACCGTGTCGACCAAGGAAACACCAGAGACGGCTGCCTCCCCGACCCGGGCGACCATGATGGAGTCGGAAAGACCGACGGCGACCTGTAGAAACTGATCCACGATCAGGGGGATGATCAGGCGCACCAGGTCGTTCCGGCTGAAAAGACGATTATTCATATGTAGATACATCCTCCAGAAAAAAATATAATATAGGTTCTAACATATTTTTATAAGATTTGCAATTGGGAAAAGTTCCGGTTTTTAAGTATGGTCCTGTGGTATGATTTCAGCGAATTTTCTTAAACAAAGGGATAGTCTATAAGAATATTTAAGAATAGAACTGCAAAGGGAAATGAATGTCGAAGAAGGTGCAAGGGCAGTTAAGAAAAGAGTCAGAAGGAAAAACAGATGTCTGCAGAGGGAAACGGACAGCGAACATCATAGGTATGATGTGAAATATGGGGAAATTATAAAAAATCCACAAAAATCTTCATGTTTTTTAAGAGAATTATAAGAGGAAGTACCTTTAAAAGAAAAGGCATTTATGCTATAATGACCCCAGTATAGGGCGTAGTGTGCCCAAAAACAGATGAGAAAAGGAGAGCATATGAAAGGAATCATACTTGCCGGCGGAAGCGGCACAAGACTGTATCCGCTCACTAAGGTAACTTCCAAACAGCTTTTACCAATTTATGATAAACCAATGATCTATTATCCGTTATCCGTGCTGATGAACGCAGGAATCAGAGATATCCTCATCATCTCCACACCGGACGATACCCCGAGATTTGAGGCGCTGTTAGGTGACGGAAAACAGTTCGGCGTGAACTTATCCTACGCTGTACAGCCGAGCCCGGACGGACTTGCCCAGGCCTTCATCATCGGTGAAAAATTCATCAATGGTGACTCTGTTGCGATGATCTTAGGAGATAATATCTTCCACGGACAGGGCTTAAAGAAACGTCTCCGTGCGGCAGCAGAGAAGGAGAAAGGCGCAACCGTATTCGGCTACTATGTCGATGATCCGGAGCGTTTCGGTATCGTTGAGTTCGATGAGACTGGAAAAGCGATCTCCATCGAAGAGAAGCCGGAAAAACCGAAGTCCAATTACTGCGTGACCGGTCTTTACTTCTACGATAACCGCGTTGTCGAGTATGCGAAGAACTTAAAGCCGTCCGCAAGAGGCGAGCTTGAGATCACAGATTTAAACCGCATCTACCTTGAGAACGGCGAGCTGGATGTAACACTTTTAGGACAGGGCTTTACATGGCTTGACACCGGTACCCACGAGTCCTTAGTTGAGGCCACAAACTTCGTTAAGACCATCGAGACCCACCAGCACAGAAAGATCGCGTGTCTGGAAGAGATCGCCTACACGAATGGCTGGATCTCCAAGGAAGAAGTTATGGCCGCATACGAGATCTATAAGAAGAACCAGTACGGCCAGTATTTAAAGGATGTCATCGACGGAAAATATATCGACAAACTGCCGGGACACGCAGATAAGTAAAGAGAAAAAACAGCAGGCTTTCAGCGCACTCACGCCCAAACACAAAGCGTTTGAGTGGAAGCTTCTGAACTGATACAGGAAAGGATGGAACATGAGCTGAGTGTATTCCTGTAGGGAAATTTTGCAGTCAGGATCATGTTCATGAAGGAGAAATAAACACATGAAAATCATCGTAACAGGCGGCGCCGGATTTATCGGCGGCAACTTCATCCACCATATGGTAAACAAATACCCGGAGTACCAGATCGTAAACCTCGATCTCTTAACATACGCCGGAAATCTTGAGACATTAAAGCCGGTCGAGAATAAGCCGAACTACAAGTTCGTAAAGGGCGACATCGCAGACCGTAAATTCGTATTCGACCTCTTCGAAAAAGAGAAACCGGATATCGTTGTAAACTTCGCAGCGGAGAGCCATGTTGACCGTTCCGTTGTAGATCCGGAAAGCTTTGTCCGCACAAATGTTATGGGAACTACAACGCTGCTTGACGCATGCCGCACCTACGGGATCAAGCGTTACCATCAGGTTTCCACCGATGAGGTCTACGGAGATCTTCCGTTGGACCGCCCGGATCTCTTCTTCACAGAGGAGACACCGCTCCACACCTCCAGCCCGTACTCTTCCTCCAAGGCAAGCGCTGACCTTTTCGTTCTCGCTTACCACAGAACCTACGGACTCCCGGTGACGATCTCCCGCTGCTCCAACAACTATGGCCCGTACCACTTCCCGGAGAAGCTGATCCCGCTGATGATCAGCCGTGCCCTCGCAGACGAGGCGCTTCCGGTATACGGAACAGGCGAGAATGTCCGCGACTGGCTCCATGTTTCCGACCACTGTGAGGCCATCGACCTGATCATCCACAACGGACGTGTCGGTGAGGTTTATAACGTCGGCGGACACAATGAGAGAACAAACCTGGAGGTCGTTAAGACGATCTTAAAGGCATTAAATAAGCCGGAGAGCCTCATTAAATTCGTAACAGACCGCCCGGGCCACGACAGACGTTACGCCATCGACCCGACAAAGCTTGAGACAGAGCTTGGCTGGAAGCCGAAATACAACTTTGATACCGGTATCCAGCAGACGATCCAGTGGTATCTGGATAACGAGGACTGGTGGAAGCACATCTTAAGCGGTGAGTACAGCAATTACTTCGATAATATGTACGGCGACCGCCTCGGTAAAGATTTAAAGTAAGGCACTTTCAGGTGAAAGGAATAACGCGAACATGAGAGTTTTAGTAACAGGCGTAAAAGGCCAGCTTGGTCATGACGTTGTAAATGAGATGGAAAAACGCGGTCTGACTCCGATCGGAGTCGATCTTGCGGAGATGGATATTACCGATAAAGAGGCATGCGACCGTGTGATCACGGAGGCAAATGTCGAGGCGGTCATCCACTGTGCCGCTTATACAGCGGTTGACGCAGCGGAGGACAATGTGGATGTTTGCATGAAGGTCAACGCAGGCGGGACAAGAAATATCGCGGAAGTCTGCAAAAAGCTCGGCATTAAGATGATGTACATCAGCACGGACTATGTGTTCGACGGACAGGGAACCCGCCCGTGGGAGCCGGATGACGAGAGACATCCACTGAATGTCTATGGACAGTCCAAATATGAGGGAGAGCTTGCAGTCGAGGAGCTGGTAGAGAAATTCTTTACCGTCCGCATCGCCTGGGTATTCGGCGTAAACGGCAAGAACTTTATCAAGACCATGCTGCGGATCGGAAAGGAGCGAGGAGCCGCATCTGTCGTTGATGATCAGATCGGATCCCCGACCTACACTTACGATCTCGCAAGACTCCTTGTGGATATGATCCAGACCGACAAATACGGCAGATACCATGCGACCAACGAGGGACTCTGCTCCTGGTATGAGTTCGCGTGCGAGATCTTCCGCGCAGCCGGCATAGATGTCAAGGTGACACCGGTGCATTCCGATGAGTATCCGGCAGCAAAGGCAAAACGCCCGATGAACAGCCGGATGAGCAAGGAAAAGCTTACAGAGAACGGCTTCGAGCGTCTTCCGGAGTGGAAGGACGCGGTTGCGAGATATCTGAAGGAGATCACCTGGTAGAAGGATTCACTGCCTGAAAGCGGTGGAGTCTTACCGGACTGAGATAAAGATCAGGATTTGGCGGCGAAGGACCGGTCCTGCTTATAAAAAGACATACGGCTGTCGGTGAAGACATGTTCTCCGGCAGCCTGTTTTATCAGAGAAAACAGGATCTGCGAAGTCCTGTCAGCAGCGTATCAATGCCGGACAGTTTGGTGCAGATGCGCATAATCTATGAAGAGACAGAAAACCGCGGACTCTATAGAGAATGAGGATATTGTTTTATGGAAATGTCCGATTCTCTATAAGGTTCGCGGTATATGGAGGAAATTGAGGAATGGGAAAATATTTTGGTACCGACGGCTTCCGCGGCGAGGCAAACGTCGATCTTACCGTGGAACACGCGTATAAAGTCGGAAGATTTCTCGGCTGGTATTATGGAAAACAGGCCAAGGGAGACCACTGCAGAGTTGTGATCGGAAAAGACACGAGACGCTCCAGCTATATGTTTGAGTACTCCCTTGCGGCGGGACTCACGGCATCCGGCGCTGACACTTATCTTTTACATGTAACGACAACTCCGAGCGTGTCCCATGTGATCCGCACGGAAGATTTTGACTGTGGGATTATGATCTCCGCCAGCCACAATCCGTACTATGACAATGGAATCAAGGTCATGAACGGCAACGGCGAGAAGCTTGAGGAGAGTGTGATCACAGAGATTGAGAAGTACTTAGACGGAGAGATGGAAGAGATCCCGCTTGCAAAGAGAGAACATATCGGAAGAACGCAGGATTTTGCAGCGGGAAGAAACCGCTATATCGGTTACCTGATCTCCATCGCTACGAGATCCTTTAAGGGTAAGAAGGTTGGCCTCGACTGCTCCAACGGAAGCGCCTCCTCCGTTGCGAAGAGCGTATTTGATGCCCTCGGCGCTGACACTTATGTCATCAACGATAAGCCTGACGGACTGAACATTAACCGCGGTTGCGGTTCCACACATATCGGGGAGCTTCAGAAATTCGTGAAGGAAAAAGGTCTCGATGTGGGCTTTGCCTATGATGGTGACGCGGACCGCTGCCTGGCTGTGGATGAGAACGGAAACGTCGTGGACGGCGACCTGATCCTCTACATCTGTGGAAAGTACATGAAGGAACAGGGACTTCTGCGCAACAATAAGATCGTTACCACAGTTATGTCAAACCTTGGCCTTTACAAGGCACTTGACCGTGAGGGCATCGGCTACGAGAAGACGGCTGTTGGCGACAAATATGTATATGAAAATATGTCAAAGACCGGAAACTGCCTCGGCGGTGAGCAGTCAGGACATATTATTTTCAGCAAATATGCGACTACCGGTGACGGAATCCTGACGTCCTTAAAGATCATGGAGGTTATGCTGGAGAAAAAAGAAACACTCGGAACACTTGCCTCGGAGGTAACAATTCTTCCGCAGCTTTTAAAGAATGTCCGGGTGGCAGATAAAGCGGCTGCGCTGAACGATCCGGATGTGCAGGCAGCGGGAAAGGCTGTTGATGAGGCACTTGGAAATGACGGAAGACTTCTCCTCCGTCAGAGCGGAACAGAGCCGCTGATCCGCGTTATGGTCGAGGCGGAGACACCGGAGATCTGCGAGAAGTACGTGGATCAGGTGATCGATGTATTGAAGAAAAAAGGTCATGTGACAGAAAGCTGATCGCTTGAAATATAAAATATGAAGGATGAGGCAGTGAAATAATTTGCTGCCTCATTTTACATATGGTTATAATCTCAGAAAGGCTTGGGAGGTGTACAGTGACTTCGTAGTTACTTTTCATGGGTAGGAATTTTCTGAACTGAAAATTCCGTATGATACTGTTATGACCGCGGATTTTGCCGATTCGGAATGCGAAGCATCGGCAAAATCCTGTTACAGTGCGCGGGCATGGAGTGTCCGTGTACTGTAACACTGCATATCTCCCATATCTAAATGTTATGGTATAGATTCTTGCGATTCCTTTTTCGCAGTGATATAATGAAGAAACGAAAAGGAAGCGGCCGAAAAACGCGGCCGCCGCCAGAATTTCACAAAAAAGGACTGATGAAAATGGGGTTAGACCTAAAAGCGTAACATTGTTTATAATTGAGAAGTACAGCGTGGTTTACCGACTCCGTGGCCTGCGACTATGAAGCTGGAGGGAAACTGCAGTGCCTGGAAAGACTGCATGATTACAAAAATTCATGAAATGCAGGAATGAAAATGACTTTTATCAGAAAAGCGGAGGAAAGAAACTATGATGAATTATAAGAGATATCAGAGAGTACCGGTCATGAATTACCCGGAGAGGGAGTGGCCGAATAAAGAGATCGAGAAAGCACCGATCTGGTGCAGTGTGGATCTGCGCGACGGCAATCAGGCACTTGTAGAGCCGATGGTCGTTGAAGAGAAGATCGAAATGTTCAATATGCTGGTGCAGATGGGCTTCAAGGAGATCGAGATCGGTTTCCCGGCCGCTTCCCAGATCGAATTTGACTTTTTAAGACAGCTCGTTGAACGCAGGCTGATCCCGGACGATGTGACGGTTCAGGTTCTGACCCAGTGCCGTGATCACCTGTTAAAGAGAACCTTCGAGTCCATTCAGGGAATCCCGAAGGCAGTTGTGCATATTTACAACTCTACATCCACCTTACAGCGTGATGTTGTATTCCATATGGACCGTGAGGAGATCAAGCAGATCGCAATCGACGGTGTCGATATGGTAAAGAAGTACATGAAAGATTATGACGGAAAAGTGATCCTGGAGTATTCCCCGGAGAGCTTTACCGGAACAGAGATGGACTATGCGCTTGATATCTGCAACGCGGTCCAGAGAGCATGGGGACCGACACCGGACAATAAGATGATCATCAACCTTCCGTCCACTGTTGAGATGACGACACCGAACGTATTCGCAGATCAGATCGAGTGGATGAGCAAACATCTGGAGAACCGCGAGAGCATCATTTTAAGCGTTCATCCGCATAATGACCGCGGAACAGGTGTCGCTGCTGCAGAACTTGCAATGCTTGCAGGCGCTGACCGCGTTGAAGGAACCCTGTTCGGAAATGGTGAGCGTACCGGCAACGTGGATATCCTGACCATCGCCTACAATATGTTCTCTCAGGGAATCGATCCGGAGCTTGAGATCGGCGACATTAAGAAGATCGCGGAGGTTTACGAGCGCTGCACAAAGATGCATATCGATCCGCGTCATCCGTACGCTGGAAAGTTGGTATTTACTGCATTCTCCGGTTCCCATCAGGATGCTATCAACAAGGGAATGCATGCGCTTATGGAAAGAAAGAGCGAGATCTGGCAGGTTCCGTATCTGCCGATCGATCCGTCCGATATCGGAAGAGAGTACGAGCCGGTGGTCCGTATCAACAGCCAGTCCGGAAAGGGCGGTGTTGCTTTCGTTATGGACAGCTTCTTTGGCTTCAAGCTTCCGCGCGGCATGCACAAGGAGTTTGCGGATGTGATCCAGAAGATCGCAGAGAAGCAGGGTGAGGTTGCACCGGAGCAGATCATGGAAGAGTTCCGCAAAGAGTATCTCGACCGCAAGGAACCGTACCACTTCCGCAAGTGCAAGATCACAGATTTCGAGTCCGGAGACCAGTTCACAACCGTTGCTGTTGTTACCTACTCTGACCACGGCGAGACAAAACAGTTTGAAGGTGTCGGAAACGGCCCGATCGATGCTGTGAAACGCGGACTGGAGGAGGAGCTTGGTATCTCAATCAAGGTTCTCGATTACAGCGAGCATGCGCTGACATCCGGTTCCGGGGCGCAGGCGGCTTCCTATATCCACCTGATGGATCAGAAGACCGGCAAGGTGACATACGGTGTCGGCATCAGCTCCAACATCACGAGAGCATCCTTAAGAGGTATCTTCAGTGCAGTTAACCGTCTGTTTGGAGATGCAGAGTAAAATAAAAATGTCGGATATACGTTCAGTGCTGCGGTAAGACATAGGGAGAAACTGCAGTGTCCGGCGGCAAATCATAAGAAAATTTTAAATGCGGCAGAAATGGGAATGCAATCCTGTTTTTGCCGCATTTTTGCGTCATATTTTTAATGAAATGTAAGAAAAAAGAGAAGAGTTTTTAGGAAGTTTTCTGTATAATACAAGTACAAACAAAAAACGAAAGATATCTAGCGGAGATATCGAAAACAAATAGCCACCGTGGGAACGATGAAAAGGAAACCGGTGGGAAAGTGAAAAAGTATATTCCGGAAACGGAAATATTTAGAAGAGGAGGGTTTCTATGAAGAAGAGATATTTTGCAGGTGCAGCAGTTGCGGCGATGATTTTAACCGCAGGAATGGCGATGACCTCCTTTGCGGACTGGTCACAGCAGAATGGAAAATGGTATTACTACAATGACAACAACGGACGCCTCGTTCGGAATGACTGGGTATGCTCCAAAGATGCATGGTATTATATGGATTATAATGGAGTGATGCAGACAAACAGCCTGATCGATGATACCTATTATGTAAATGAGAATGGTGTCATGATCACAAACACATGGAAGTACATCAACAACAGCCGCTGGAACGAAAGCGGATGGAGATATTTCGGAGCAAACGGAAAGGCGTACACAAACGGCTGGAAACAGATCAATGACGTGTGGTACCACTTTACGGATTCCGTTTTGGATATCGGCTGGGTGGAGATCGATGGTAAGATCTATCATTTAGAAGATTCCGGAGCTATGACGACGGGCTGGAGAAAACTGGCGGACAGAGAGGATGACTGGGGTGAGTACTGGTACTACTTTAATTCCAGTGGAAAGCTGATCTATGATGGTGAGCTGAAGATCTCCGGTGAGACCTATATCTTTGACCACAGCGGAAGAATGCTGACTGGCTGGGTAAATGAGTCTGATTACACATCTACAGGACGTGACGACCTCTCCAACAGCGATGTCAATGCCCTTCGCTACTTCCGCAGCGGCGGACAGCAGATGAACGGCTGGAGATATATGGCATCCCCGGATGACGCTGAGGAAAACTGGTACTACTTTAAAGATGGCCGCGCATACTCCACATCCTATAAAACAACGGAGGCCTGCGGATACGGAATAGCAAAGATCAAGGGCGAGACCTACTGCTTTGATAAAAAGGGCCGCATGAAGACAGGTCTTGTGGAGCTGAGCGACGGCAGAAAGTTCTACTTTGACAGTGACGGAAAGATGAAGACCGGGCGGATCGTGGTCAACGACGATAACCATGACAACGAAGTATTCTACTTCACAACTTCCGGCAGTATCGGAACGAGAGGCGACGGATTCACGGGTGTGAAGGACGGAAGTCTCTACGAGAACGGACGCCTTGTGAGTGCGGAAGAAGGAATGAAGTACGAGAAAGTCACCGTTGACGGAAAGACATATGTGGTCAACGAATCCGGTAAGGTAAAGACCAGCGGAACCGTGACAGATGCAGACGGCGTGAAATATAAGATCACGAAGGATCAGAACGGCGGATATAAAGTGGAAGTTTCCTGGTAGGAATGGATACAGAAAGCTTGAGGAGCTTATGATGTAAAATTTCATAGAATCCCATAAAAGAGAGATCCCGGCAGTTTGCTGTCGGGGTCTCTTGCACGTGGGTGCGCATTTTGTGAAAGGTAAATGATTTTACCTTTATATAAAAAGGCATACAAAAACGAACAAATGTTTGCATACAAAAACGAAATGTGATATACTGGGCGTAACCGGAAACAAGTCCGTAGCATGCGAGCATATCCGGCTTTCTTGACGAAGCGTATACTCAGAAAATTCTGTGAGAATGATAAAGCAAAAGCAGACATGGCAAAGAGGAGAGACACAATGCCGAAGCAATATATAAAAATACGAGGTGCCAACGAGCACAACTTAAAAAATATTTCCCTGGATATCCCGAGAAATGAGCTGGTGGTCCTGACCGGACTTTCCGGATCGGGAAAATCCTCCCTGGCATTTGATACGATCTACGCGGAGGGACAGAGACGCTATATGGAGTCTCTGTCCTCCTATGCGCGTCAGTTCTTAGGCCAGATGGAAAAACCGGATGTTGATAGCATCGAGGGACTTTCCCCGGCGATCTCCATCGACCAGAAATCCACGAACCGCAACCCGCGTTCCACCGTAGGAACTGTGACGGAGATATACGACTATATGCGTCTTCTGTACGCGAGGATCGGTATCCCCCACTGCCCGAAGTGCGGCAGGGAGATCCGGAAACAGACCGTGGACCAGATGGTGGACCAGATCATGACACTGCCGGAGCGGACGAAAATCCAGCTTTTAGCGCCAATGGTCCGTGGAAGAAAAGGACGTCATGAGAAGGTTCTGGAACAGGCGAAACGCAGCGGTTATGTCCGCGTGATGATCGACGGAAATCTCCACGAGCTGTCTGAGGAGATCACGCTGGAGAAGAATATCAAGCACAATATCGAGATCGTTGTGGACCGTCTTGTTGTGAAGCCGGGGATCGAGAAACGTCTGACGGACTCCATCGAGACTGTGATGAAGCTGTCCGATGGTCTGATGATCGTGGATGTAGCTGGCGGTGAGCCGATCAACTTCAGCCAGAGCTTTTCCTGCCCGGACTGCGGGATCAGTATCGAGGAGGTGGAGCCGCGAAGCTTCTCCTTTAATAACCCGTTCGGCGCCTGCCCGGACTGTTTCGGTCTGGGATATAAGATGGAATTTGATGAGGATCTGATGATCCCTGATAAGTCCCTGAGTATTAACGAGGGAGCGATCGTCGTCCTTGGCTGGCAGTCCTGCGCGAAGCCGGGAAGCTTTTCGAGGGCGATTCTGGATGCCCTGGCGGCAGAGTATCACTTTGATCTTGATACTCCGTTTAAAGATTATCCGAAGGAGATCCATGATATCCTGATCTACGGAACCGGTGGAAAGGAAGTAAAGGTCCACTATACAGGACAGCGCGGAACCGGCGTTTACGACGTGGCCTTTGAGGGCCTGATCGAGAACGTAAACCGCCGTTACCGGGAGACGTTTTCCCAGGCCAGCAAGGCAGAGTACGAGAGTTTTATGCGGATCACACCGTGTACCACCTGTCATGGACAGCGCTTAAAGCAGTCTTCTCTGGCAGTGACGGTAGGTGGGCTGAATATTTACGAGGCTACGAATATGTCCATCGTAAAATTCAGGGAGTTTATCGATGATCTGAAGCTATCTGAGATGCAGAAGATGATCGGTGAACAGATTTTAAAGGAAATCCGGGCGAGGATCAGCTTCCTGATCGACGTGGGACTGGATTATCTGTCCTTATCCCGGGCGACGGGTACCCTTTCCGGCGGCGAGGCACAGCGGATCCGTCTGGCGACCCAGATCGGCTCCGGACTTGTGGGGGTTGCCTATATCCTTGATGAGCCGAGTATCGGACTGCACCAGAGAGATAACGATAAGCTGTTGAAAACGCTGGAACATCTTCGGGATCTCGGAAACAGTGTGATCGTCGTGGAACACGATGAGGATACGATGCGGGCGGCGGACTGTATCGTGGATATTGGTCCGGGAGCTGGGGAACACGGCGGAAATGTGGTCGCTGTGGGAACGGCAGCCCAGATTATGAAGTGTAAGGAATCGATCACCGGTGCGTATTTAAGCGGCCGGATCAAAATTCCGGTGCCGAAGGAGAGAAGAAGCCCCACAGGCTGGATCAAAATCCGCGGCGCGAGGGAGAATAACCTGAAAAACGTTGATGTGGATGTGCCGCTTGGAATTATGACCTGCGTGACCGGTGTGTCAGGATCGGGAAAGAGCTCCCTGATCAACGAGATCCTCTATAAGGCGCTGGCGAAAAAACTGAACCGCGCCCGGACGATCCCGGGAGACCACGACGGAATCGACGGCGTGGAACAGCTGGACAAGATCATCGCTATCGACCAGTCTCCGATCGGAAGAACTCCGCGATCGAATCCGGCGACCTACACCGGTGTGTTTGACCTGATCCGTGATCTATTCGCAGCGACCACCGACGCGAAGGCGAAGGGATACTCAAAGGGACGGTTCAGCTTCAATGTAAAGGGCGGCCGATGCGAGGCCTGCAGCGGTGACGGAATCATCAAGATCGAAATGCATTTCCTGCCGGACGTCTATGTGCCCTGTGAGGTCTGTGGCGGAAAGCGGTACAACCGTGAGACTTTGGAAGTGAAGTATAAGGGAAAGAGCATTTACGATGTGCTGAATATGACTGTGGAGGAGGCGTTAAAGTTCTTTGAGAATGTGCCGTCTATCGCGAGAAAGATCGCGACATTGAACGATGTGGGACTTTCTTATATCCGGCTCGGACAGCCCTCGACGGAGCTTTCCGGCGGAGAGGCGCAGCGGATCAAACTCGCCACAGAGCTTTCCAGACGCGGAACCGGAAAAACAATCTATATCCTCGATGAGCCGACGACAGGACTCCACTTCGCGGATGTCCATAAGCTGGTGGAGATCTTAAGAAAGCTTTCCGAAGGTGGAAATACGGTGGTTGTGATCGAGCACAATCTGGATGTGATCAAGACCGCGGATTATATTATCGATATGGGACCGGAAGGCGGAGACCGCGGCGGTACCGTGATCGCGAAGGGAACGCCGGAGGAGATCGTGAAGGTTCCGGAGTCCTATACGGGGCAGTATGTCAAGAGGTATCTTGAGAACGGAGATACCGATTTAGACGAGTAAAAAAATGAAAGTTTCGAATCATCACTTGGAATACTTCCGGCGGTATGCTATACTGAAGTAATAAGAAAAACATAAATGCCCGACAGTAATTTCCATTACAGTTCATCCATGCTCTGGTTTGGCTGACCTGTAACTAATTTCCAGCTGTCGGGCAGTTATGTAAAACAGGGATCACACAGGAGGAATAAGCCCATGCTGTTAGTAAAAAACGCAAAAGTTTACGCACCGGAATATCTCGGAGTGAAGGATATCCTGATCGCCGGAGGAAGGATCGAAAGAATTGCGGATCATCTGCCGGAGTATGAGGGATGTGAAGTAATCGACGGAACCGGAAAGATCGTGACTCCGGGTATTATCGACCGCCACGTCCATGTGACCGGAGGCGGTGGAGAGGGAAGCTTCCACACTCAGGCACCGCAGGTCCAGCTATCCAGCCTGATCAAGGGTGGTGTGACAACTGTACTTGGACTTTTGGGAACTGACGGAATCAGCAGAAGTGTGGAGAATCTTTTAGCAAAGGTAAAAGCGTTAAAAGAAGAGGGAATTTCCGCCTATGCGATCTGCGGAGCCTATGGTTATCCGAGTACGACCGTGACCGGAAGTGTCAGCAAGGACATCATGTTTATCGATGAGATCCTTGGAGTGAAGCTTGCAATCTCCGATCACCGTGCGCCGAATATCACGACAGAGGAACTGATCCGTCTGGCCAGTGATGTCCGCACCGCAGGAATGCTGAGTGGAAAACCTGGATTTATCTGCCTTCATATGGGCGGAGACAAGAGAGCATTGAAACCGGTATTTGAGGCATTAGAGCGCACCTCGATCCCGCCGAAAACATTTCAGCCGACTCACGTGGGACGCAACGCGAACCTCTTAGAGGATGCGTTTAAGTTCGCGAAGATGGGCGGAACGATCGACCTCACCTGTGGGGAATCTGAAAGCAAGTTCCACTCTGTTGCAGATGCTGTCAAGAAAGCGAAAAAAGAAGGAGTTCCAATGGAGAAGGTGACCATGAGCTCCGATGGACAGGGAAGCTGGTCTAACTATGATACAGAAGGAAAACTTGTGGAGATAGGCGTTTCCGATGTGGATACGATCTACCGTCAGATCGTCTACATGGTAAAAGAAGAAAATATGGATTTGGAGGAACTTCTGGCTCTCGGAACCAAGAATCCGGCGATGGCTCTGGAATTATATCCGAAAAAGGGTGCTGTGAAGGAAGAAAGTGATGCGGATATCCTGATCATGAATGAAGATCTCTCTCTTGATACGGTGATTGCTATGGGCGTGCCTATGATGAGAGACGGGAAAATCCTTAAAAAGGGAACGTATGAGAAATAATGTTGCTGCCTGCACGAGGTGCAAATGTGCCTGACTATGTACAGGAACCTCCACTACCACCACTGTATTGTACGGAATTTTCAGTTCAGAAAATTCCTACCCGTGTACAGTAACCTTCATACTTATTAAAGTACAGGTTTTGAGGGAAAGCACTTGCCAAGTTTCTATGAATCCCTTATAATTAGTTCCAAATAGGAAAATTTATATCTGTCCGGCATTCCGGCACAAATCGATGCGGATTGCCGGGCAGTTATCAAGAAGTACATGCACATATTTCAGGAGGCACCCGATGAATCAGGAAAAAATTATTGTTATCGACTTCGGCGGCCAGTACAATCAGCTGGTTGCCCGTCGTGTCCGTGAATGCCATGTATACTGTGAGATCTACTCCTACCGGACTCCGATCGAACAGATCAAGGCAATGAATCCGAAAGGAATCATCTTAACCGGAGGTCCGAACAGCGTTTATGAGGAAGGTGCTGCTACATGCAGCAAGGAACTGTTTGAGATGGGCGTTCCGGTACTCGGACTCTGCTACGGCGCGCAGCTGATGTCCCACGTTCTCGGCGGACATGTATGCAAAGCACCGGTTCGTGAGTACGGCAAGATCGAAGTGACTGTGGACAAGACAAGCAAGCTTTTCGGAGATGTATCCGAGAAGACGATCTGCTGGATGAGCCACAATGACTACATCGAGAAAGAAGCACCTGGATTCAGAATCGTCGCACATACTCCGGACTGCCCGGTTGCAGCCGCTGAGTGCGAGGAGAAGAAATTATATGCGATCCAGTTCCATCCGGAAGTCCTTCATACTCAGGAAGGTACAAAGATGCTCCATAACTTCATCTATGAAGTCTGTGGATGTGCCGGAACATGGAAGATGGACGCATTTGTTGAAAACAGCATCAAAGCGATCCGCGAGAAAGTTGGAAATGGAAAAGTTCTCTGCGCGTTATCCGGTGGAGTTGACTCTTCTGTTGCAGCCGTTATGCTCGCAAAGGCAGTCGGCGACCAGCTCACCTGTGTATTCGTTGATCACGGTCTTCTCCGTAAGAATGAAGGCGACGAGGTCGAGGAAGTATTTGGACCGAATGGTCCGTACGATCTGCACTTTATCCGCGTAAACGCACAGCAGCGTTTCTACGATAAATTAGCAGGCGTTGAGGAGCCGGAGAGAAAGAGAAAGATCATCGGTGAGGAGTTTATCCGTGTATTCGAGGAAGAAGCAAAGAAGATTGGTGCTGTTGATTTCCTTGTACAGGGAACGATTTATCCGGACGTTGTAGAGAGTGGTCTCGGCGGAGAATCTGCAGTGATCAAATCCCACCACAATGTCGGAGGCCTTCCGGATTATGTTGATTTCAAAGAGATCATTGAGCCGCTCCGCGACCTCTTCAAAGACGAGGTCCGTAAGGCCGGTCTTGAGCTCGGAATTCCGGAAAAGCTCGTATACCGCCAGCCGTTCCCGGGTCCGGGACTTGGAATCCGTATTATCGGCGCCGTAACACCGGAGAAAGTAAAGATGGTACAGGAAGCTGACGCGATCTACCGCGAAGAGATTGCAAAAGCAGGAATCGACCGCAATATCGGCCAGTACTTCGCAGCCTTGACCAATATGCGCTCAGTAGGCGTTATGGGTGATGAGAGAACCTACGACTACGCGATTGCCCTGAGAGCGGTAAACACCATCGACTTTATGACTGCTGAGGCCGCTGAGATTCCGTGGGAAGTTCTCGGAATTGTATCAAGCCGTATTGTCAACGAAGTACCGCATGTTAACCGCGTACTCTATGACTGCACAGGGAAACCGCCGGCTACGATTGAGTTTGAATAATCCATTTGTTCTCGTCCCACCCAGACTCATCCAAGTGTCCGAGTGAAAAAGAACATAAAAAATATGAAGCAGAGTCAGATGAATTTCAAAGAAATTCGTCTGGCCCTGCTTCTTTTTTTGCAGCTGCATCCACTCTATGCATCCCGGTTCCAAGCCACCAATCCCTTCTCTTCAATCCTGAAAAAGACCGGGAAAGTAAGAAAAAGGCTTGGTTTATAAGGCTTAAAGAGATTGCTGAATGGAACAGAAGCAGAAGAGGCTTGGAGGCAGAGACAGACGCAGAGGTCATTGAATCCGAAAACTGAAAGTTGAATATAGAAGAGAATGTTGTAGGATTGCCGCTATGAAAAGGGAAAGAGGATTGGTTTTTCTCGTCCCGGAAGGTCGATTTTCGGGTGGACAAGAGGGTGATTCTTGGTGGGACGAGAACAAATAGGTAAATCCCTACAAAGCCTGTATTTATGGGCTTTGTAGGGATTTTTTAGATAGCGTTGGGTACGATTTGGGTACAAATTGTGGTTATTATTTTTTTATATCTTTATTTGAAAGAGCACTTTTGGGAGCAAGTCCTGTATATTCACCGATTTCATCTACTGTGGGATGTATCACGATACCTTTTAGCTCCAATAGTTTTACAGAGAGTCCCATAAATAAGTTTTGGTTTTTATAGGATAACAAAATTTCATAATCTTCATTTGTGATATCTGTTTCACCATGCATGGATTCATTACGAAATTTATAAAGAGCATCAAGTGCTTTGTAAAGTCGAAAAGGAACATATTCAAGTTCAATTCCTCGTTTTTTAACAAAATTTTTCATGTCATACCAATTATAGTGCTTATTTTCTGTGTTTGGTAATTTAGAAAGTTGAATGATATTGTTAACTTCTCGTTCTATGATGGATAAATATTGTTTCATTAGTATACTGGGGGCTATAGTGAAACGTTCGTCTTTGGTGTAATATTCTTTTTCAATTACATCAGCCGATACTAAGTCTAGAATAGAAGATTTTTCAAGTCCCGGATATTGAGTAAGGTATAACATATATAAGTCATTTATTTTATTGATGCTATGCCAATTAACTAATATAACATCTGGCTTTGTTTCAACTAGAGTAAGTGTAATTTCAATAACAGTATCATAGATATCTACAGTAATATCAATATTTGATGCATACTGAGTTAAACCTTTAGAAATAATACAATAAGCAGTAGTCAAAAAAGCGTTCATTGCTGTATAGCAGCAGGAAACAAAATCACTTTTCAAAAGATATTCATGGTAATTACTTTGAATAAGCTCATGCAATACATATCTTTCAATATCTGAAATTGGATCTAAATCTTTATATTGTGCAATTTTTGTTGGAACCATGAAATTTAAAAAATCATGATATTCCTTATGAGATAAACTAGCACGTAAAAGTGTCTGAATATGAGTGATAATCATTTTATCATCTTTTGAATCACGTTTTAATAATGCAGCAATCTGTTCGAGTATACAGAGGACAAAGCTTCGTTCCCCATGCAAAGGATTAGATTTTCTAATAATTTCATCTGTGTAGTCAAAAAACATTTCATGAGTAATACTAGCTATTTCACCGGATGTAATTTGTATAAATTTTTTCTTATCCATGTTTTCCCCTGTCTAAATAAAGTATTAAGTTAATTTTTGATGTTTAAGCCCATCTTATCCATAACATCATCATGTGCCTTTTGAATTTTCAATCTATCCTGCCATGCCTCCGATTCCGGATAAATATCCATCCAAACATTAAAATTAGCTTCCGCTTTCAGCAGAGCTTCTCCACGTTTCTTGACATTTTTGATTTCATTACATTTCTCGACTTCATCCATATATTTCTCATAGCGTTCCAGCCATGATTGCATCAGCGATAATGTTCCAAAGCTGATGCCTACCATATCATTTCCGTCTTTATCCTGATATTCAAATAATGAACCGTCATACTGGCGGAATATCTGAAAAAGTCGGTGTATGGCTTTTATACCATCAAAATCTGAATTTGCAAGTACTTCGGGATTGACCGCAAGTGCCTCTGCAATTTTTTCAAGAGATGCTGGTTTGGGGTTTCTTCTGCCACTTTCGTAAGCACGAATATAGGCTTCGCTTGCACCAACTATTTCTCCTAATTGTCTTTGAGTTAGGTGACGTTCCTGACGGATGCGCCTTATATTTTCACCAACTGTCATAGTGATTTCCTCCTGCTTTAAAGCTATGGATGTTTCAACATCATATATAGCATACCACACAACACAACAAAATAAAAGAAAAAGATATCGACACGAAACAAATGTTACTATACTATAAAAGCGAAACAAAATGATACTATGCAGAAACAAAGAAAGGAAAGAACACTATGAACGAAAAAATTTACTACAGTGCAGAAGACATTGCAAAGATGCTCGGTGTGAGCATGGGAAAGTCCTACAAGATTTTGCGAGAAATGAATAAGGAGCTTGCCGGAAAAGGCTTCCTTACAATCGCAGGCAAAATTCCGGTGGAGTATTTTCGTGAGAAATGGTATGGCGGAGCCAAGGAGGTGAGTGCATGAGCTGCAGTGCAAAGCGAGATCCAAACGGAACATGGCATATTCAGTACCGTTGGACAGACTGGACGGGAACTAAGAAAAAATCCCAGAAGCGAGGATTTAAGACAAGGAAAGAAGCTGAGGAATGTTTTGTAACAACTCTTTGGATATGGTCAGTAGCTTTTCTTGTGTCGGGACTTTTATTTGTAATACAGATAAAAAAATTGCTTAGCAAAATGGAAAAAGGAGAAGTATTATGCACGAATTAAAGTTGATGGATATACAAAAAAAATACAAGGATAAAGAAGCAGTCAGAAAATTCAATTATACATTTACAAATGGTGTGTATGGACTGTTGGGAGAAAATGGTGCGGGAAAAACAACATTAATGAGATTGATTTGTGGTGTTTTGCAGCCAACGAGGGGAAGTATTTATTGTGATAATATTGAGATAGACAGTATGGGAACAGAGTATCGTAGGTTATTGGGCTATTTACCACAGGATTTTGGATATTATGGTGATTTTACTGCAGAATGCTTCCTGCGATATATGGCGGCATTGAAAGCGCTACCGGAAGACTATGCCGATAGTCGTATTGACGAACTTTTAGATATGGTAGAGTTAAAAAATGTGAAAAAGAAAAAGCTGAAGACTTTTTCAGGAGGTATGATACGAAGAATAGGAATTGCACAGGCACTTCTAAATAATCCTGAAATTTTGATTTTAGATGAACCTACAGCAGGGCTTGATCCAAAGGAGAGAGTACGCTTTCGTAATGTGATTAGTTCACTTGGAAAAAATAGGATGGTTTTACTGTCTACACATATCGTATCTGATATAGATTATATTGCAGACCGTATTTTGATTATGAAGAATGGAGAACTGATTCAAGAAGGAACGGAGAAAGAGATTACTGATAAAGTAGAAGGATGTGTTTGGAAGTGTATTGTTTCTGAAAAAGAAGCAGGGCAGATAACCAGTAGCTTCATTGTAAGCAATGTGAGAAGTAGTGGAGAAAATGTTGAACTAAGAATTGTTTCAGAAAGACAGCCGGTTGCAGGTGCAGAAAATGTAGAAAGTACACTGGAAGATGCATATCTTTATCTTACACAAATAGCAGGGGGAGAAAAAAATGCGACTTTATAAGATGGAGCTTTTTAAACTATTTCAAAATAAAATATTTAAAATAGGAATGTTGGCTGCGACAGGATTGCTGTTTCTGTATTTTTGGTTTGCAGAGGTCGGTGGAGAAATAGCGACAGTAGATGGGAAGTTTTATTCCGGTTATGAAGCAGTGCAGATGAATCGGAAGATTACGGAAGAATTTGAAGGTGATTTGACGGATGAAAAAGTGAATCAAATAATTGAAAAATATGGTTTGCCTACAAAATTTGAGGAAAATATGCCAGGATGGAGAGATGGAAACTTTTTAAATGATTTTGTTACAAGATATTTTACTAATGGAGCATGGGAAAATGGTGTACTTCCAACGGAGAGGTATTTTCTAGGGGAAACAGAGTTGGGAAAAGCTTATGATGAAATTGGGAAAACACCTTATTTGGCATATACAACGGGATGGAAGGTATTCGCTGAAATGCTTCAGTTTGGATTGATTTTAGGAAGCATATTGATTATTTGTGGAGTGTCGACCATCTTCGCAGAGGAAAGCCAGACGAAAATGCTGCCATTAATTTTTAGCACGGAAGAAGGAAGAAGAAAAGATGTTCCTGCAAAAATTTTGGCTTCTATGACATTCACTATTTTCATTTTTATGTGGTTTGTGTTAGTCAATTTAGTCTTATGCTGGACGATATATGGTTTGAAGGGATTTGAAAATATATCCTGGATGGTGCTTTCTCAACATATGCTTCAACCTGTATTATTTTTGAAATATCTTGGCATTTTATTAGGATTAGCTTTTCAGGCGCTTTTATCGTTATGCACCATTACACTATGCGTTTCTGCATATCAGGATAGCTCTTTTGGCGCAGTAATTATTGCGGCTGTATGTTGGGGACTTCCTGTATTGATAAGGATGTTTTTCGGGGGAATCATTTGGCTTATAGTAGATTCTATGCCGATTTTTCTTGTCATGACGGGAATTGTAAATGACATATATGAGATATGGTATATTGTACTGGGAATAAATATTTGTTTTGCCATAGGGTGTTTGGTAAAAGGATTGGTATCTTATAAGACAAAACAATTTGCATAAAAATAATTGGCTTGTACAGGATGTGAAATGGGGTGATCATTTGGGAAGATTTTAATTCTATCATTTGAGGATGGAGAAGAGCATATTTTCAATCGTCGTTTGTCATATTGAATATTCCGTTGCGGCGAAGCCGTCTGTCCGGAAAAATGGAAACCACCTGTCC
>ERZ838118.97-NODE-97-length-108555-cov-10.205558_pt1 | contig 108555 bp, 90 predicted proteins | sample MGYA00519863_ERZ838118 | MGnify/ENA primary metagenome ERZ838118 (study PRJEB31850, sample SAMEA3708827) | human gut metagenome | biome: human gut; feature: human-associated habitat; material: faeces | place: China | collected 2014 ...
CGCCGAGGATGCCCTCGGCGCGGGCCTTCTTGCGATACGGTTGATGCGCTGGGGCTTTCTACCCCTTGTAGGCTTCCTGGAACCGCGCGACGTCGCGCTCGTAAATGACGAGCGTCGAGTCGGGCTCCTCCAAATAGAACGGCACGCCGGCCAATTTCGGATGGTTCACGAGGGCCGCCAGCGCGTCGAAGCCGATCTTTCCCTCGCCGATGCGCGCGTGGCGATCCACGTGGCTGCCGCGCTCGTGGGTGGCGTCGTTCAAGTGCACGGCCTTCAGCTTGTCCAGGCCGATGGTGCGGTGGAACTCCTCCAGCACGCCGTCGAGGTCGCCTACGATGTCGTAGCCTTCGGCCCACACGCCGGCGCAGTCGAAGCACACGCCCACGTGTTCCGGATGGTCTACCTTGGCGATGATCGCGGCCAGCTGCTCGAAGCTCGTGCCCACCTGGGTGCCCTCGCCGGCCATGGTGTCCAGCAGCACGCAGGTCTTCATGGACGGCGTGATGATCTTGTTCAGGGCGTCGGCCACGTCGGCCAGCCCCTCTTCCACGCTGATGTCAAGGCGGCTGCCCGGGCGGATGAGGTACAGCGAGCCGTCCACCTCGGCCAGGCGCGCGAGATCTTCCGAGTACACCATGAGGGCGAAGTCGCGCTCGTTCATCTTGTCCGTGGCCGGGTCGGCATCGTAGGGGGCGTAGGCCAGCGCGTCGTGGATGCCGTGCTCCTTCGCGAAGGCGAGGTAGGCGGCGACGTCCTTCTCGTCGAGGGCCGCCTGCTCGCTGCCGCGGGGGCTGCGGGTGAAGTACTGGAAGGTGTTCGCGTTGATGGACGCCGCCTCTTTGGCCATCTCCAGATAGCCGCGGCGCTTCGAGAGATGGCAACCAATGGTCAGCATGATGAGTCCTTTCGACAAAGAATTCTTGAAATTTGGTCACAAAATCGAGTTCTGGGTTTTGTAAGCCAGAAAATCATAGCTCTGGTGTTGGCGGGTATCCCCAATGCGCGCATTTGTTCAGTATTTCGTTGAGTTTCGGGCAATATCGGGTGATTTGGGTGCGTGGAAAAACCCAGAACTCGATTTTGTGACCAAAAATGGAGAAATCTTTGCATGGCGACCCTTGCATAGCGGCCCCTGCATGACGGCCCTTGCGGGCGCGCTTTGCGCGGGCGCTTTGGCGCTGTCGTGGCAGCCGAACATCTGACGGGGAGATGCTTGCTGCGAAACCGCCATCGCGCAGAGAGTGCTGCAATGGTAGAATTGCGCTACCTCGAAAACACTCCTGAAACGTACCCAAGAGAGGTTTTGCCCCTATGGCACGATCCCCGCTCATACTCGACCGCTACCGCGTCATCGACCAGGCCGGCTCTGGCGGCTATGGCACGGTGGTGCACGCTTTCGACACGCATCTCAAGCGCGATGTGGCCATCAAGTGCATCGAGCTTTCCGAAGACGAGCTGGCCGCTGCTCGCCTCGAGGCCTTGGAGGCGCGCATGGCGGCGGATTTGGAAGAGGTAGAGGCGGGGGCATCGGGCGCCGAGACGGGGGTCGCTGGCCGGAATGCGGGTCCGGGCGCAGTCTCGGTCGCCGGTGCAGCCTCGGGCACCGGTGCAGCCTCGGGCGCCGCTGCGGGCGATCCTGCTGGCAGCTCGTCGGCGGATGCCTTCCCCGCCGACCCCGATTTCCTGGCGGCCCGCGACGAGCGCCGTCGGCGCCGATCCGCGACGGCGGCTGCTTCACGGCGTGTCGCCTCCGAGGAGGTGCCGCCCTGGGAAGAGTGGGACGATGCCGCCGCCGAAGAAGACGTGGAAGGCGAAGGGGAGTGGGAGGACTCCCTCATTCCCTGGAACGCCTCCACGACCGACTTTGCCGGTCGGCGGCGCGGGCCGGCGCGCCTCACGGGTCGGGTGAGCCGCAAGACGCGCCACGCCCCCGAGGTGCCCTACGAACCCCAGACCGTGGTAGAAGAGGCCCCCGATGCCACTGACGCGACCGCCGATGCCGAATCGGTGGACGTGCGCCATTTGCGCGGCGTGCGCGCCTCGCGGGTCATCGCTGAAGAGCCCGAGTCCGACGCCGAAGACGAGCTGGATCTGTTCGAGCACATCCCCGGCCTGGAAGAGGCTCGCTCTGTCGCGAAGCTGTCCGATACGAATATCGTCACCGTGTACGACTGCGCCGTGGAAGGCAGCAGCGCCTACGTGATCATGGAGTATGTCGAGGGCAAGACGCTCGCGCAAATCATCGACGAGGTGGACGACGATATCACGCTGGATGTGGTGGCCGCCGTGTTTTCAGCCGTCTCCCATGCCCTGGAGGTGGCCCACGGCGAGCACACCCTGCATCTGGATATCAAGCCGGAAAACGTCATCGTGAACGGCAAGGGCCAGGCCAAAGTGGCCGATTTCGGCCTGGCCGCCCTCATGGACGCTACGGGATCGGGCACCACGGGCGGCGGCACCATCGGCTACATGCCCTTGGAGCAGATGCGCCAGGAGCCGCTCGATGTGCGCACCGACGAGTGGGCCCTGGCGAGCCTCACCTACGAGATGCTCACGGGCTCGAACCCGTTTTTCGCCGATGATCTGGACGCGGCGGAGGAGGCCATCGAAGAGGCGGAGCTCGTGCTGCCATCGCTGTGCTGGGACGAGCTGGATGCCGAGGCCGACGAGGTCATGTTCGCCGCTCTCGACCCCGACATGGACGAGCGCTACGAGGATGTCGCCGCCTTTGCGGCCGCGCTTTCGCCCTATCTGGGCAACGCCAAGAAGGGCAAGCGGGTGCTCGCCGACATCGTGAATGGGAAGATGGAAGAGCCGGCCGTCGAGGAGCCGGAGCGCGTTTGGGAGCCGCTGCCCCCGCTCGTCGACCGCCTGGGGCTGCGTGGTGCCGCCATTGTGGGGCGTATCGTGGCCGCTGCGGCTGTGGCGTTGCTGGCGGCGGCGGGCATGGCGAACCTGCACCTTACTCCGGGTTCTGCCATGGGGCTCGCCACCGACGCCCCCATTGCCTACGGGGTGGTGATCGCCGTATGTGCTTTAGTGGCTGTCATCAGGCCTTCCATCGGCGTCCTGTTCGGTTACGGGGCCTTTGTGGTGGGGCTTGCCGGCGCGGGCGCCTGGGTGCCGGCGGTGCTGCTCACCGCGGCTACGGGCGCGTGGTGGTATTTCGTGGGCCGCCGCGGCACCGCCCAGGCGGTCTCGGCGCTCATGCAGCCGCTGTTCGGCTCCGTGGGTTTCGCGGCGGCCTCGCCGGTGACGTGCGGCGTGCTGCTGCCGGTGCTGCAATCGGTCATCACGGCGGCCTTCGCCTTCGCGAGCGCCCTCATCATGGCCGGCTGCGGCTCGGTCGACATCATGAACTGGGACGCGGTCATGCACCTCGGCTTCTCGAGCAACCCGGCGGCAGGGTGCCTGGCGGTGGCGTCGCAGCCGGCCACCTGGGTCGTGGGCGCAAGCTGGGTCGCCGCTGCGGGCCTTTACAGCCTCTTGTGCGTGCGCGGCACCCGCGCCTTCGATATCGCCGGTTCGGTGGTGGCGGCCGTGGTGCTCATGTTCGGTGCGTGCGCGGCGGCCCATCTCGCTTCCTTCGGCGGCTCGTGGCTACCCGCTCCGGCGGCACTGCTCGGAGCGCTGGTGCCCGGCGTTCTCGGCATCCTGGCCGCGGTTATGAGCATTCCCGATCGCGCCCGCTGGGCCGAAGAAGAATGGTATGTGGAAGAAGAGAAGTAGGCCACTTCCCTGCAGGTCATAGTATACTGACAGCACCAATGACGAACCCACCTGCCGCGGCGCGAGCGGCGTAGGCGAAGAAGGCGAGATAGCGACCTATGAACATCGAAGAGCTGTACCATTTTCTGTTCGAGACCATGCCCGGCATCGGCATTCTGGTCGGTGGCGGTCTTGTGATCAGCATCATCGTGTGTTTCATTCTGGAGCGCAAGACGCGCAAGCAGTTCAAGAACCACGAGAAGACCGAAGACGACTGGTCGCTCTTCGATGACGACGAGGACGAAAGCGAATAGCTTCGCCCCGGCCGCGCGAAAACCCTCAGCCTGACTTCTGCCCGCCTGCGCCCGCCGCACCCGAAGACTTCCCGCCCGCGTCAGCGGGCGGTGCTATACTGGGCCGCATTGAAAACCGCCGGACTGCCGGCGCCTAAGGCAACCGATCATTGTGAAAGTGAGCCGCCCCATGTTGGACATCAAGTACGTACGCGAGCACCTCGACGAGGTTGCCGAGACGATGAAGAACCGCCACGCCTCCTTCGACCCGGAGCAGTTCACCGCCCTTGATGTGCAGCGCCGCGAGGTCATCGCCGAGGAGGAGGCCCTGCAGGCCGAGCGCAACAAGCTTTCGAAGGAGATCGGCGCGCTCATGGGCCAGGGCAAGACCGACGAGGCCAACGCCACCAAGGAGACCGTCCGCCAGATCAACGAGAAGCTCACCGCCCTGGGCGATGCCCGCGCCGAGGCCGAGGCCGCCATGGACGCGCTCATGCTCTCCATTCCGAACATGGTGGACGTCACCACGCCGGTGGGCGAGGACGAGAACGACAATCCCGAGGTGCGCCGCTGGGGCACGCCCCGCGATTTCGCCGCCGAGGGCTTCGAACCGCAGGCCCATTGGGATTTGGGGCCGGCCCTGAACATCATCGATTTCGAGCGCGGCGTGAAGCTGGTCGAGAGCCGCTTCTACGTGCTCGGCGGCGCCGGCGCCCGTCTCGAGCGCGCGCTCATCGCCTTCATGTTGGATCAGCACACCTCCCGCGGCTACAAGGAGTGGTGGGTGCCGGCGCTCGCTAACGCCGCCACGCTCACGGGCACGGGCCAGTTGCCGAAGTTCGAGGAGGACCTCTTCCACACCACCGAGGGCCTCTACCTCATCCCCACGGCCGAGGTGCAGCTGACGAATCTGCACGCCGGGGAAGTGCTCGACGCCGATTCGTTGCCGCTGCACTACTGCGCCTTCACCCCGTGCTTCCGCGAGGAGGCGGGCAGCGCCGGTCGCGATACCCGCGGCATCATTCGCGTGCACCAGTTCTCCAAGGTGGAGATGGTGAAGTTCGCCACACCCGAGACCGGTTTCGACGAGCTGGAATCCATGGTGGAAGACGCCGAGAACATCCTGCAGCAGCTGAAGCTGCCCTATCGCGTCATCAGCCTGTGCACCGGCGACATCGGGTTCTCCTCCGCGAAGACCTACGACGTGGAAGTGTGGCTGCCCAGCTACGGCGCCTACAAGGAGATCTCCTCCTGCAGCTGCTGCACCGATTTCCAGGCCCGTCGCGCCAACATCAAGTACCGCGACCCGGCCAACTTCAAGGGCAGCCGCTTCGTGTACACCCTGAACGGGTCGGGCCTGGCCGTGGGCCGCACCATGGCCGCCGTCATCGAGAACTACCAGAATCCCGACGGTACCATCACGGTGCCCGAGGTGCTCGTTCCCTATATGGGCGGCAAGACGGTGATCGGGCCGGAAGAGGTCTAAAGAGCCATGGAAGAGCAGTCGCCGGCGGCGGCCGCGCCGACCGGTTCCGGCGGCCGGCCGCCGAGGGTCGTCTCCGCTCCGCTGCGACGACAGCCGCCACGGCGACGGCGCAGAAGCCGTCGTCTCGTCGCGCGGCGTCGTCCGGTGAAGGCGATGGCGGCCGCGAAGTGCGGAGGGGGAGGGGAGGCCGTTCGAACACTGCGCCTTCTCGCAAACGCCGCCATCCGGTGCGGGTGGCGGTGGTGTCCGTAGTTGTCGTTGTCGTTTTGCTTGTCGGTGCGGCGGCGGGCGGATTCGCGTGGCTCCACTGGTTCTCCGAGGACGATGCGGCCGATTTCGCGGGCACCTGGTATTTGGCCGGCACGGCTACGCCCATCACCATCACCGATGATCGCATCCAGCTGACCGATGATGTGTCCTACCGTTATGCGCTGAACGACCAGGACAAAACCTTCGAGCTATCCTTCGGCAACTTGAAGGGCGGCGGCCGCTACCGGTTCTCGCTCGATCGCAACCAGCTGGCCCTGGTGGACGGCGACTTCTCCGGCGCCGACACCTTGGGCGACGATATCGCCTGGACGCTGCGCGCGCTGGCCGAGGGCGCCCAGGGGCGCGTGCTGGCTCCGGAGGAGGCGGCCCGGGGCGTCACGCTGCTTTCCCGCACGCCCACGGGGACGCCGTCGCTTCCCGAGGCGGCTGACACGCCCGAGGCCCCGGCTGGCGAAGACGCCAAGGCCGACACCGGTGATGGCTCGAAATCCGGCAACGACGACGGCGGTGCAGAGCCCGGCAAGGCCGATGCCACGTCGGCCCCCGACACCTCGGACAAAGCTGACGACCGTGCCTAGGCTCGCCGTCGAGCGCATTGCCTTCGAGCGCGATCGCATGGCCCTGCTCGTGCGCGTGCCCGAGGGCGCGGATGCCTCTTTGGGCACGTGCGGCGCCGATCGGCTGCTTGCCGCGCGCCCCTCCCTCGCCTTCCACACCTGCTTGAATGACGAGGACGCCCCCTTTGCCGAGGTGCTCGCCCGCACGTCGCTGCCTCACGCGCTGGAGCATCTGGTCATCGATTTGCAGGCTGCGAACCCCGCTTGCGCCTCCGATGCCACGTTTGTAGGTACGACGGAATGGCTTTCGAAGCGGGACGGTTTGGCCCGTGTTACAGTAAACTTTACCGATGACCTCATCGCATTGGGCGCCCTGAAGGACGCCTTGGCGCTTCTGGAAGGGACGGTTGAATAAGATGTCGTCAGCTCACATCACCTTCGACACCACCGGCGACAAGATCGCCCGACGCGTGCGCAAGATGCGCCCGTCGGCCGTGCGCAACCTGTTCGCCGCTGCTACGCGCGACGATGTAATCTCGCTGTCGGGCGGCATGCCCGCTGTGTCGCTTCTGCCCGAGGAGGACATTCGCCGCGCCACGCTGGCCGCCATTGAAAGCCCCGAGGCCCGCGCGGTATCGCTGCAGTACGGCCCCACCGACGGGCTCGCCGGGCTGCGCGCCGTGCTCGCCGACATGATGCGCGATCTGGGCATCCGCGTGAAGGCCGACCAGGTGCTCGTCACCACGGGCGCCCAGCAGGCCCTAACGCTCATCGCCGAGGCTTTCATCGACCCCGACGACATCATCATTACCGAGGGCCCCACCTATCTGGGAGCTCTTCAGGCCTTCTCCGCCTTCGAGCCCGATGTGCGCGCGATCCCCTTCGACGAGGACGGCATGCGCATGGATCTTCTGGAAGAGGAGCTCAAGCGTATCGGCAAGGACAACCCGCGCCTGAAGTTCTGCTACACCATCCCGAATTTCCAGAACCCCGGCGGCGTCACGATGACGGCCGAGCGCCGGCGCCGCCTGCTCGAGCTGGCCCGTGAGTACAACTTCATGGTGGTGGAAGACGACCCTTACGGCCGTCTCCGCTACGACGGCGGCCACCAGGTGCCCCTGAAGGCCATGGACGATTCGGTCATTTACCTGGGCACGATTTCGAAGATGCTGGGGCCGGGGCTGCGCACGGGCTGGATTGCCGCGCCCGAGGCCGTGCTCGCCCGCATCAACCTGGTGAAGCAGGGTGCCGATTTGTGCGGCAGCGCCTTCGACCAGCTGGTCGTGCAGCACTACTTTGCCGATGTCGCCTGGCAGCGCACGCTGCAGAAGTTCATCGCGCTGTACAAGGAGCGCCGCGACGCTATGCTGGCGGCCCTCGACGAGTTCTTCCCGCCCGAGGCCACCTGGACGCATCCGGCCGGCGGCATGTTCCTCTGGATTACGCTGCCGGACTATATGGATACCGATTCGATGCTTGCCGAAGCGCTGGAGTCGGGCGTAACCTATGTGCCGGGGAATTCGTTCTTCCCCGATGGCAAAACCGGGCGCAACTCCATGCGCGTGAACTTCAGCTTCGAGACGCCCGAATCCATCACCGAGGCCATCCGACGCCTGGCGAAGGTGATCGAGGAGCGCCTCGAACTCTACCGCGTGTTCATTGAGGCCGGCGCGCTGCCCGGCTACGACAGAAAGGATGCAGCCATGGACGAGAATGCCACTTCTTGGAAGGACGTCATCGTCGATTCCGAGCAGAACGAGGAAGCGGTCATGCAGGCCCGCGAAGGCGATGCCGAGCAGATCGAGATCGCCGAGGAGAAGGTGACCGAGGCGCAGGAAGCCGCGGCAGAATAAAGGCCGCCCCCGAGGAGTTCCAACAACGAAGGAGACGTGTATGAAAGTTGCAGTGCTCATGGGAGGCAAGTCCTTCGAGCGCGAGGTATCGCTGGCCTCCGGCAAGGTGGTGTGCGAGGCGCTGGAAGAGGCCGGCCACAAGGTGGTGCCCCTGGACACCAACGCCGATCTGGTTCCCACGCTGCGCAGCGAGCGGCCCGATGTGGTGTACAACGCCCTGCACGGCAAGCACGGCGAGGACGGCACCATCCAAAGCCTGCTGGAGTTCCTCGGCATCCCGTTCGTGGGCTCGCCGGCGAGCGTCTGCCATCGCGCTTGGAACAAGGACGCCCTGCACTCGTCACTGGCGAAGTATCGCGACCTGACCGGCGAGGAGGGCTGCGCGTCCTGGCCCCAGGGCGTCTACCTGGCGCGCGATGCTTTCAAGGGCATGGGTGCGGCCACGGCGCTCGATATGGTGGCCGACCGTGTGATCGGCGGGTATCCGGTCTGCGTGAAGCCGGCCCACGGCGGAAGCGCCCTGGGCGTGCACAAGGTGAAAAGCCAGGAGGAGTTGGGCGAGGCGGTGCTCGATGCGCTGTCCTACGACGAGGCCGTGAACATCGAGCAGTGGGTCGATGGCGTGGAGCTTTCCGTGTCCATCCTCGGCACCGGCTGGGACGCCCACGCGCTGCCGCCGGTAGAGATCGTGGCCCGCGAGGGCTTTTACGACGCGGCGGCCCGTATGGCCGACGACGCTGTGGAGTTCTTCTGCCCCGTGCGTGACGAGTCGCTTTCCCCCAACGCGGCCGATGCCCAGGCCATCCGCGCGGAAATCGAGCGGGCGGCGCTGGAAGTCTACCGCGCCTACAGCGTGCGCGATCTCGGGCGCGTCGACCTCATCTGGGACGGCGGCGCGGCCCGCTGCTTCGAAGTAGATGTGTCCCCGGGCATGACCGAGCGCTCCCTGTTCCCCATGGCCTGCGCCGCGGCCGGCCTGTCGCTGCCGGCGGTGCTCGACACGCTCGTGAACGAGGCCTACGCCCGCGGTGCCTGTTTCTAGGTTCGCACGGACTGAGGTTTTATCTGAGAGATTTCCTCATCTATGACGAATTACAACTTGTTTACCGTAAGGTGAGCAATGAGAAGCGAGAGCCCCCGCGCGGGGCTCTCCGCCTATAATGGGCGAACCTGATACTCTGTCGATAAAGGAGGCAGTTATGGCCAACAAATTCGGAATGTTCCTCATCGGTGGCGTCGTTGGCGCCGTTGCAGCTCTGCTGGTCGCGCCCCGTTCTGGCGCCGAGACGCGCGCCATGGTGGCTGACAAAGCCGGCGAGTTCGCGGGCAACGCCCAGCAGTGGGGCGATTCCGCCGCCGCCGGGGCCCAGCACATCTACCAGGAAGCGGCCACCAAGGGTGCCGAGGTCGTGAACAACGTGACGGCCCGTGGCCAGGAGATCGCCTCCGAGGCCGCCGCTCGCGGGGCCGATGTGGCCGCCACCATCCAGGAGGCCGCCAGCAACATCTCCCCGACGATCAACGAGAAGGGCGACGAGCTGCGCGACAAGATCGAAGCCGCCCGTCAGCGCATTGCCGATCAGGTGGCCAAGAACGCCGATGCCGACGCCGACGCCGCCGAGACCGTCAAGGACGTCGCCGAGACGGCCAAGGAAGCCGCCAAGGATGCCGCCGCCACGGCCGAGGAAGGCGCCAAGGAGACGGCCGCCGAGGTGAAGGAAGCCGCCGGCGAGGTGGCGAAGGCCGCCGAGGGCAAGAAGGACGAGAAGTAAATCATGGCCAAGCGATACGGCACCACGGGCGAGATCGTTGGAAAGCGCGTGCTTCTCGACAAGAGCACGCCGAAGAAACCTGAGGCGGTAAAGCGGCTCGGGAAGGTGCGCCACTGCGTGTTCCACCCCACCCAGCGCCGCTTTGTCGGCTTCATCGTGAAACGCCCCGACTTGCTGTGGATGTTCCGCCGCAAGGACGTGTTCGTGGCCTATAACGGCTACGACGTGGTGGACGGCCGTATCGTGGTGTCCCAGGCCCCCGAAGCCACGGGCAAAGGCGCCTGCAAGGCCATGGGCGTGAACTACGATGACTGCGTGCTGTGGGCGGGGCTGCCCGTCATAGGCGAGGACGGCACCGTGTACGGCACGGTGGGCGACGTGTCCTTCGATCCGAAGACCGGCGAGGTGCGCTCGCTCACGGTGACCCAGGGGGCCACGGCCAACGCGCTGCTCGGCGTTCGCGAGATCCCCGGGCACCTCATCCGCGGCTTCAAGCGCGGCATCGGCACGGCGCTTTCCGTGAACGGGCAGGACGAGGGGGAAGAGCCGATTTTGGGCGCCATCCTCGTGTCCGACGAGGTGGCCGAGCTTGCCGTCGAGGGTGGCCTGGCCGCGAAGGCCGGTGAGGCCACGGCCGTGGTGGCCGACCGCGCCCGCGAGACCGTAGAGGCCGTGAAGCCGGCCGTGTCCACTGCCACCAAGGCTGCGGGCAAAGCTGTGAACAAGGGGGCCTACGCCACGGGCCGCCAGATCAAGCGCGCCAGCGGCATGTTCTCCGCCTTCAAGGAGGAGTACGACAAGGCTCGCAAGGAAGACGACTAGGCCGCGCGCTGTGGGCGGGCGCTGGGCGCCGACGTTTTGGGCGCCGAGGCGCCGACCTGCGCGCCGCGGGCCTGCGGCTTACGATTTCGTCACTAAGGTAAAGAGTTCCTGAAAGCCGCCCCCGTCGTGGGGCGGCTGCATTAGACTGGAAGCCATGGAAAAGCACCCGAACAACCACCACCATTCCGAACGGCTCGAGAAGCTCGAGGCGAAGGCCCACGAGGAGAAGTCGGTCGCCGGGCATCCGATGCCTGCGGCGGACATCTTCAAGTTCGTGGGGCTCATCGCGTTCTTCGTCATCATGATCGTGGTGGTCGTGCTCGTCTGGCCCATGATCCACGAGCTGTTCGAGCCCGGCGGTGTCGACCGCGTCACCTCCGACATCCGCAACGCCGGCCCCTGGGGCTTCCTCATTCTGCTGGCAATCCAGTTCCTTCAGATCGTCGTGGCCTTCATCCCTGGCGAGGTAGTCCAGGTGGCCGCCGGCATGATTTACGGGCCTTGGGTGGGCGCGCTCATCATCTGGCTCGGCTGCATTATCTCGAGCTCGTTCATCTTCGTGCTGGTGCACAAGTTGGGCGCCCCGTTCGTCCAGGCCATGGTGCCCGAGAAGTACATGGGCAAGTTCCGCGATTGGGAGACCTCCGACAAGTTCAACGTCATCGTGTTCATCCTGTTCCTCATTCCGGGGCTGCCCAAGGACGTGTTCACCTACATCACGCCGCTCACGCACATGTCCATGAAGAACTTCGTGCTCATCTCGAACTTCGCCCGCATTCCCGGCATCGTGCTTTCCACCTACGCGGCAGCGGGGCTTGTGTCGGGCAATATCGTGGAATCGGTCATCATCTTCGCCGTGACCGCCGCTGTGGCCATCGTGGCGCTTGTCGTATACGGACGCGTGACCAAAAAGTCGAACGGCTCCGAGAAGTAATCCGTGCCAGCGCTTGGGCGCAACGAGAGGTTCTGCGCCTACTTTCTTTGTGAAAGAAGGCGCGGTCAGGCTTTGTTTCTGTACAATAAGCGCGTTATTGCAACGACTCTAACGACTCTCTAGGAGGAAACCCATGCCGAAGATCACCCGGGAAGAGGTGCGCGTTCCCGCCGACGTCATGCCCGAGGCCCGTGACGAGTACATCACCAACTACCTGAAGGCCACGCGCGAGACCGGCCGTCTCATGCTGTTCGCCTGCGATCAGAAGATCGAGCACCTGAACAAGGACTTCTACGGCGAGGGCATCGACATCGCCGATCTCGATCCGGAGCATCTGTTCAAGATCGGCTCCGAGGGCGTGTGCGGCGTGCTCGCCGGCCAGCGCGGGCTGGTGGCCCAGTACGCGGCTGACTACCCGGAGATCAACTACCTCATCAAGATGAACTCCAAGACCAACCTCGTCGGCACCAAGCAGGAGGATCCCTACTCCCCGCAGCTGTACGATTTGGACGCCGTGCTGGCCATGAAGGAGGCCGGCGTGAACATCGTGGGCCTCGGCTACACGATCTACCTCGGCTCCGAGTACGAGGCCACCATGATGGCCGAGGCGGGCGAGCTCATCGCCCAGGCCCATGCCAACGGCCTCATCGTCGTGCTGTGGATCTACCCTCGCGGCAAGGCCGTGACTGCCGAGAAGGATCCCGACCTCATCGCCGGTGCCGCCGGCGTGGCTCTCTGCCTTGGCGCCGACTTCGTGAAGGTGAACCCGCCGAAGCCCGAGGACGGCCGCACCCCGGCCGAGGCGCTGAAGGTGGCCTCCACCGCCGCCGGCCGAACGGGCCTCGTGTGCGCGGGTGGCTCCACTGTGGATGCCGAGACCTTCCTCACCCAGCTGTACGACCAGATTCACGTGGGCGGTGCCGACGGTAACGCCACGGGTCGCAACATTCACCAGCGCTCCCTGGACGAGGCGGTGCGCCTGACCAAGGCCATCTCCGCCATCACCTTGGCCGACTGGGCCGTCGCCGACGCCCTGGCCGTGTTCAACGGCGAGAAGGACTTCACCCTGGCCGACATCTAGTCCGGCCTCGGAGCTTGTTGGCGGCATCGCGCCCAGAGCGTCCGCCAACCTCGCGTTCGATCCCGTAGGGGGCGACCTCGGTCGCCCCTTTTTTGTCGTGCGGCATTGTGCCGCTTGCGGAGGGCTGACCAAGGTCAGCCCCTACGGAAATTGCTCCCTGCGAATATCGCTTCTTGAGAATACCATGGAAAGAAAGCCACTATGAGCACACTGGACCCATTAGCCTTGAAGGTTACCCGGCCTTACCAGGAGGAAGATCTGCCGGCGATGGCGGAGATCTGGAACGAGGTCGTAGAAGCGGGCAATGCCTTCCCGCAGACCGAGCCGATGACGTTGGAAGCGGCGCGGATTTTCTTTGCCGAGCAGTCCCATACGGCCGTGGCTACGGTAGGTGGGCGCATTCGCGGGCTGTACATTCTGCATCCCAACAACATCGGGCGCTGCGGGCACGTTGCGAACGCGAGCTTCGCGGTGGCGGGGGCCAGTCGCGGCGAGGGCATTGGGCGCCTGCTCGTGGAGGACTGTCTGCGCCAAGCGGCCGCATGCGGCTTCCGCGGCCTGCAGTTCAACGCCGTGGTTGCCAGCAACGAACGGGCCCGAGCGCTCTACGAGAGCCTCGGGTTCGCGCGCATCGGCATGATTCCCGGCGGCTTCCGCAACAAAGACGACGTCTACGAGGATATGTACATCTACTATCACCCGACGGAGTAGGTCTTCGACTCAAGCATGCAAAACGGCCCCGTGGGGACGGGGCCGTTGGTCTTCGATGGTGCCCGAGGCGGGATTTGAACCCGCACACCTTTCGGCAACGGTTTTTGAGACCGTCGTGTCTGCCGTTCCACCACTCGGGCTCAGGGGCACCAGTGCAGTATAGCGGAAGGGTTCGCCAACGTCGAGGTGAAATCGGCGATGCTTAGGGAATTCCCCGAACTACGTCAAACCGCTGCGCCAAACCACTACGCCAAGCTGCTATGCCAAACCCGCCCACATCATGATCTTGGGCACGTAGCCCATGATGAAGATGATGATAATGAGCGCGGGCAGCCCGAAGGTGAGCCAGCCGCGGGCCCAGCGCGGGAACTTCATGCCCGTGCCCGCATCGGCCTCGGCAAGGAAGTTGTCCCAGCCCCAGCCTTTGCGCGACACGCAGAACACCACGTACAGCAGACTGCCCAAGGGCAGCAGGTTGTTCGACACGATGAAGTCCTCGATGGATTGAATGTCGCCGATGCCCGGAATAGTGATGCCGGCAAGCACGTTGAAACCCAGGGCACAGGGCAGGCTCAGCACGGTGACGAGCACGGCGGTGCGGGCCAAGGCGCGCTTGCGGTCGAGATCCCATTTCTCCATGGTGAAGGTGATGAGGTTCTCGAAGACGGCGATGATGGTGGAGAGCGCCGCGAAGCTCATGAACACGAAGAACAGCGTGCCCCACAGCTGCCCCAAAGGCATCTGGTTGAACACGTTGGGCAGGGTGACGAACACGAGCGAGGGGCCCTGGTCGGGGGCGACGGCGAAAGCGAAGCAGGCGGGGAAGATGATGAGGCCCGCGAGGATGGCCACGGCGGTGTCCAGGCCGCAGATGCGCAGGGCCTCGCCCGTGAGCGAGTTCTGCTTGCCGATACGGCTGCCGAAGACCTCCATGGCCGAGATGCCGAGCGACAGCGTAAAGAACGCCTGGCCCATGGCGGCGTACACGGCGTCCCCGAAGCCGGACAGGCCGCCGGCGAACATCTTGCCGAAGTCGGGAACCAGATAGAATTCCAGACCCTCGGCGGCGCCGGGCAGCGTGACGGAGCGCACCACGAGCAGCGCCATGACGCCGAGCAGGGCGATCATCATCACTTTCGTGATACGCTCGACACCCTTTTGCAGGCCCAAGCTGCACACGAAGAAGCCGATGACGACGACGGCGAGCATCCAGCCTACCATCTCGGAGGGGTTGGCGAGCATGGTGCCGAAGACGCCGGCGACGCCGTCGGGGTCAAGGCCGTCGAAGGTGCCCGTGGCCATTTTCGCCATGTAGGCGAGCATCCAGCCACAGACCGTGGTGTAGAACATCATGAGCAGCATGCAACCGATGTAGGCCCACCAGGAGAACCAGTGCCAGCGCCGCGAGGGCTGCAGGATGTCGAAGGCTTGGGCGGCCGAACGCTGGGAGGCGCGGCCGACGGCGAACTCCATGACCATGACGGGCAGACCCAAAATGACGAGGAAGATGAGATACATCAGGATGAAGGCCGCGCCGCCGTACTCGCCGGCGATGTAGGGGAAGCGCCACACGTTGCCCAGGCCGATGGCGCAGCCGGCCGAGATGAGGATGAAGCCGAGGCGGCTGGCGAAGTGCTCGCGGGGCGCGGCGACCGAAGTAGGGGCGTCGGCGTTGTTGCCCGAGGTGCGGACTGGGGAAGCGGAGGGGGTGTCGGTGGTCATGGGAACCTTCCTGGTGCAGGATTCCAGATGCTTTTGCATTGGACTCCCGAGCGTTTTGAATGAAATTGCAGCGTCATTGTAGCGGAAGATAAGTGGAAAGGTCATGGTGGCGCGAGGCTGCTTTGGCAACGGCTCCGTGTCTGGTGGGGGAGGCGGCCGTGCGCGGCGCGGCGGTATCCCATAATGCAGTCATGAACGATGTGCTCACATATCTGCAAATCCAGCTGGCTACTTTCGATGAAGTGCCTTTCAATGCCGTGGATTCGGCGTTGCTCGCGCAGTTCTGCATGGCACGGGGCGAAGGCATCATGCCCCAGGTGTACCGTGCGCAGGTTTCGGGAGAGGCTGCGTCCCCGAAGGTGCGTGCGGGTCATGGGGCTTTGGGCGAGCTGCGCGGTCTGCTCGGCCGTCTGCGGGGGCGTGTGGGCGAACGTGCAGGTGAACGCGCAGGCCTGCGGGCCGCGAAGGAGGGCGCGGACGTTCGAGCCGACGATCCGCTGGTCGGCCCCCAGGGTCTTGGCACTGCGGGGACGAAAGCGGCGAGTATGGAGAAGGTCGCGGAGCTTTCTCCGGCGGCGAGGCGGGACCGAGCCGAAATGACCCAGGACGCGACGGCGCCGCTGGATCCCGTGCGGTTCGCCGACCTTATGCGGGCCGAGCTGTTCCCTACGATGTTCTCCGGCATGCACGCGGCGCAGATGAAGCAGCAGCTGTTCTGGATGGCTGCCAGCCCGCGTTTCCGCGATCTGCTCATCTACGATCACGCAGCTGCGTTCGATGAGGCGCGCGACTTGCAGTTCGCCGCCACGACCTACGTGTGCCCCGGGCACTTCGCTTACGTGGGCTTTCGCGGCACCGATACGACGCTCACGGGGTGGCGCGAGGACTTCAACATGGCCTATCGGGCGCCGGTCGAGGCCCAGGTGCTGGCGGCCCGCTATCTGGCGGCAGTGGCCGCCGATCCGCGTCTTCCCGAGACGCTCCTGGTGGGTGGACATTCCAAGGGCGGCAACCTGGCCGAGTACGCGGCGCTCACGGCGGTGCCGGAGGTGCAAGGCCGCATCGCGCGCCTGTACAACCACGATGGCCCCGGGTTCAAAGCCGGTTTGTTCGCGGCGGCTGACTACGAGCCGCTTGCGGGCCGCATGACCAAGCAGGTGCCGGCCGATTCCATGGTGGGCATCCTCATGGAATCCTTCATGCCCGTGGAGGTGGTGCAGGCCACCGGGCGCGGCTTCGAGCAGCATTCGGTGTTCCGGTGGGTCGTAGAAGGCGCGGACGGCGAGGCGGGTCGAAGCAATGCGGAAGGTGCGCGCGATACGGGCGAGGTGCGGGATGCAGAGACTGCGCGAAACGTGAGCGGAGCGTTGAAGGCCTTTGCCACGCTCCCCGAGCTTCCCGAGCGCACGCAGCGTCGCGCTGAGGCGCTGGATCGCTGGCTCGCCTCTCTGGACAGCAGCGAGCGCGAGGCCATGGTGAACGCGCTGTTCGCTGCTTTGAAGGCCGCCGGCATCACCGATGCCTCCCAACTCTTCGAGGGCGGCCGCGAGTGGGCGATTTTGCGCGACGGCGTGATGGGAGCGCCTGCGGAGGACCGCACGATCATGTTGAATGCCCTGCGCGGCCTCACCCGCGCCTTCAGCGACGTTACTGCCGAGCGTAACAGCGCCCGTCGCGATGCCCAGCGTAAGGCCAAGGCCGAGTGATGCTAAATCCAGTGCACGCGCGTCTCGTCGTAGCGCGTGGGGCCTTTGGGCTCCGGTTTGTGCTCGGGATGGCCCACGGCGATGAGCGCGAAGGGCGTAACGCCGCCCGGGCTTCCCAGGGCTACATCAACGGCGGCCATGCGATCCTTCTCCGGCGCGATGCCGAGCCACACGGCGCCCAGGCCCAGGTTGGCGGCCTCGATGAGGATGTTCTCCACGGAAGCGCTCATGTCGTAGGAGGCGTCTTGCGGCGCGCGCAGGCCCTCGGTGCGCTGGCACGCCACAATGACGCAGGGGGCGAGTTTGGCCGGCGTGCCGTAGGGGCTTGAAGCGGCCAGAGCCAGACGCGTGGTCTCGTCCCGCGCGATGTAGAATTCCCAGGGCTGCTGGTTCACGGCGGAGGGGGCGGCCATGGCGGCACGCATCAGCTTCTCGATATCTCGGATGTCCACCGGCTCGTCGGTGTACTGACGGACGCTGCTGCGCAGGTAAATGGCATTCATAGGGCTTGGCCTCGATCCTGAACGTGCGGCGCAAGGCCTCGCGCCAACGACGAGCCTCAGAGCCTCAAGGGACGAGCGGAAATGGGCATGAGGGTGGGTGCCGCTTTCCGCGATTGCCTTCACCTTAGCAAGCTGGTTTCGTTGCCAGGGTGTGAACCGTTCCTTATTACGGTTCCGCCAACCCGCCGCAATAAAACCGACAAGAAGCCGGTGCCCTACAGGTCGCGCTGGTAGAGGTCCTCGTAGGTCTCGCGGCGAGTGACCACGCGCGATGCGCCGTCGCGCACGAACACCACGGCCGGGCGGGGCTGTCCGTTGTAGTTGCTGGCCATGGTCATGTTGTAGGCGCCGGTGCCGAACACGCACACGATGTCGCCGAGGTCGGCCTTCTGCAGGGGCATGTCGATGACCACGGCGTCGCCGCTCTCGCAGTGCTTGCCGCACAGCGTGACGATTTCCTCGCGGGGTTGCCCGGCTTTGTTGGCGATGGTGGGCTCGTAGTCGGCGTGGTAGAGCGCCGTGCGGATATTGTCGGACATGCCGCCGTCGATGGCCACGTACTTGCGGATGCCCGGCAGCGTCTTCAAGATGCCCACGGTGTACAGCGTGACGCCGGCCGGGGCCACCAGCGAGCGGCCCGGCTCCACCAGAAGGCGCGGCAACGGCAGGTTGTGCAGCGCGCACAAATCGCGCACCGCCGAGCAGGTGACCTCGGCGAAGTCGTCGATGGAAGAGGGCTGATGCTCGGCCAAATACGCGATGCCCAAGCCGCCGCCCAAGTCCAGCTCGGTGATCTCGTGGCCGTAGGTGTCGCGGATGCGGGCCATGAACTCCACCATGACCGCCGCCGCCTCGCGGAAGGAGTGCAGCGCGAAAATCTGCGAGCCGATGTGGCAGTGCAGGCCCACCAGGCGCACGTTCTCGGCGGCCAGCACGTCGCCGACGCACTTGAAGGCGAAGTCCTCGCGCATGGTGAAGCCGAACTTCGAGTCCTCGCAACCGGTGCGGATGTACTCGTGGGTGTCGGCCTCCACGCCGGGGGTGATGCGCATGTACACGTCCTGCACCACGCCGAGGCGCCCGGCGATCTCGTTCACGCGGGCCAGCTCGATGCGGGAATCAAGCACGATGCGCCCCACGCCGGCGGAGATGGCCTCTTCCAGCTCGCGGGGCGTCTTGTTGTTGCCGTGGACGAACACGCGCTCCATGGGGAAGTCCACCGCCCGCGCGCAGGCCAGCTCGCCGCCGCCGGACACATCCAGGCACAGCCCCTCGGCCTCGGCGATGCGCACCACTTCCTTGTTCAGGAACGCCTTCGACGCGTAAATGATGTCGGAGTTCTCGTAGCGGCTGCGGAAGGCCTCGCGGTAGGCCTCCATGCGGTGGCGCAGGTCGGCCTCGTCGAACACGTAGAGCGCGGTGCCCTCCTTGCGGGCCAGCTCCACCATGTCGACGCCGCCGATGAACAGGTGGTCGTCGCGCACCTCGGCGGTCTCGGGCAGCACGGCGCCCAGCTCCATGGTGGTGCGCATATCGGGCTTCTTCGTCAGGTCTGAGGCGGGCAAGCTCATGGCCGCGTCCTTTCTCGGCGTGTCGCAGCGCCGCGTTGCCGCAGCGCAGGTCTCTCATGGTCTGGCGCCTATGGTAACAAGGCTCTGTTTCAAGCGCTTAAAATCGGCGGCCTTCCGTGTGATAATTGGGAGGGAATGGCGGCGTGCGGCCGAGGTTCCAGCTCCTGTGGTATATTCTCGCGACAGATAATATCGAGCGAAATGCTCTACTTTGGAAAGCTCCGAACGAAAGGACGCGAGATGGCGAAGACCGAACCTTCCGTCGATCAGTGGCTGCGCGAGGCCAAGGCCGATCCGGCGGCGGCCCAGTGCGGCATGTTCCTCACCCACAACGGCGTGGTGCGTATCACTCCGAAGGCCCAGGTGCGCGAGGGCGTGGAAGGCCTCGGCGAGGTGGTGGCCGTGGAGTTCTCTTACGATGCCGAAGGGCTGGCGGCCGCCGAGGCCGAAGCTCTTACGTGGCCCGGCGTCTACTATGTGCGCACCTGGCTGAACGAGGGGCGCTGCGAGGTGGGCGATTCGCTCATGTACGTGCTCATCGGCGCCGACATCCGCCCCAACTGCATCGACGCGCTGCAGAAGCTCGTGGGGCATATCAAGAATGAGCTGGTGGTTGAGAAAGAGATCTTCGCGTAGAAGCTGATGGTGGAGCGCGCAGAGGTCTGGGAAACCGCCCTCTCCCCGCTCTGATGCACGACTTCTTTCGCGGTGCTTGTATAATCGTCCGATCATAGAGAACTTTCGCGCTCGGGAGAGGACGTAACATGGCAGTGAAAATCGGCTTGGTGGGCACCGGCACCGTGGGCGGCGGGTGCATCGACATCATCCAGAAGCACAAGGACGACTTCCTGCGCCACTTCGGCGTGGATATCGAACTGGCGCGCGTGTGCTCGCTGTCGCCGGCCGAGGCCGAGGCCCACGGGGTCGGCCACCTGTTCACCGACAACTTCAACAACATCATCAACGATCCCGAGATCGATATCGTGGTGGAGCTCATCGGTGGCACCACCATCGCCCGCACGGTCGTGCTGAACGCACTCGCTGCCGGCAAGAACGTGGTTACGGCCAACAAGGCACTCATGGCCACCCACGGCAAGGAGGTTATGGAAGCCGCCGAGGCTGCTGGCAAGGAACTGGCCTTCGAAGCGTCCGTGGGCGGCGGCATCCCCATCATCGATCCGCTGAAGCACTCGCTCATCGCCAACGAAATCACCTCGGTCATGGGCATTGTGAACGGCACCACCAACTACATGCTCACCCGCATGGCCGACAACGGCCTGTCCTACGAGGACGCCCTGCACGAGGCGCAGCAGAAGGGCTTCGCCGAGGCCGACCCCACGGCGGACGTGGGCGGGTTCGACGCGGCGGCGAAGATCGCCATCTTGGCTTCCATCGCCTTCAACTCGCGCGTGACCTTGGACGATGTCTTTACCGACGGCATCACGAATATCTCGCCGGTGGATATCGAGGCTGCTCGCGACATGGGCTACGTCATCAAGCTTCTGGCCATCGCCCATCGCCGCGAGGACGGGGTCGATGTACGCGTGCATCCCACCATGATCCCGACGAACCACCAGCTGGCCACCGTGAACGGCGTGTTCAACGCCATTTACGTGGTGGGCGACTTCGTGGGCGAGACCATGTTCTTCGGCGAGGGCGCCGGCGCGGGCGCCGCGGCCAGCGCCGTCATGGGCGACGTGCTGGAAGTTGCGCGCCACATTCAGCAGGGCGTGGCTCCCATTGTGGGCTGCACCTGCACCGATGACCTGCCCATCCTGCCCATGGACGAGCTGGTCATGCGCTATTACCTGCGTTTCTCGGTGACCGACCGTCCGGGCGTTCTGGAAACCATGGCCGGTGTGTTCGCGCGTCACAACATCTCGGTGAAGTCCATCGTGCAGCGCGGCCGCTCCGGCGCCGAGCGCGTCGACCAGGTAGTGGTCACCCACCGCTGCCGCGAGCGCGACATCCGCGAGGCTCTGGAAGAGGCCCTGGCCCTGGACAACGTGGTGCTGGACACGCCTTCCGTCATCCGCGTAGAAGAGTAATCTGTTCCGTGCGGCCTGACAGCCGCACGGACCACTCGACGCTGCGAGGCTCTGACGCATTTCATATTCACCCTTGTTTTGGGCTCGGCGTTGGCGAAGCCAACTTGGCCCAAAGGCGGGCGAATCTGAAACGCGTCAGAGCCTCTCGCTGACTTTGCCTAGAATGTGAGGTTGTGAAATGAATGACATCGGAGTTATTTTCGATTGCGATGGGACGCTGGTGGATTCCATGGGAGCGTGGCATGAGGTGGATCGCACCCTGGCGGCCGAGGCCGGCATCACGCTGACCGAGGCCGACGCCGAAGCCATCACCACCATGTCGCTGCCCGAGGCCAGCGCCTATTTACATGAGCAATGCGGTCTCGGCGAGAGCAACGAGGCGGTGCTCGAGATGATCTTCGACCGCATGCGCGCCTTCTACGCCAACGAAGTGGAGGCTCGTCCGGGCGCGCTGGCCTTCGTGCAGGCCCTGCACGAGCGCGGCGTGCCCATGGCGGTAGCCTCGTCCACGCCGGCCGACATGCTGGCCACCTGCGTGGAACGCTGCGGGTTCGCCCCCTACATGAAGACCGTCGTGTCTGTAGACGATCTGCGCACGAGCAAGCGAGAGCCGGCTGTTTACGACCACGCCCGCAGCTTCCTCGGCACTGATCGCGCCCACACCTGGGCTTTCGAAGATGCCGCCTACGCCCTGGACACCCTGCGCGCGGCCGGCTACCGCACTGGCGCCATCTACGACAACGACATCTCCGGCACCCGCGACCAGCTCTTCGAGCGCGCCGACTTCCTCATCGCCTCATGGGAGGATCTCGACCCCGACATCTTTCTCGCCAAGGCCGACGCTTAAACGACAAAACCGTAAGATACGCGCAACGGCAGCGTAAGTGGATGCTGCCATGATGGAACCATCGAAATTGGGGGATGCGGAACCGCCGAAAGGCTCAATTGGGAGCACATCGCCCAGCCCGCGTCCCGCCCGAGCGAAAGGAGCCCATCATGATCACCACGCTCTGCGCCATCGCCCTGCTCGCCGTTGCCGTGTTCGTCCTCGCCGGCTGCATTGCCACCGCGGCCCTATAAAACGGTTCACCTTTCGGCCCACGGCGAACCTCGCGCGTCGGAGGATGGTCCCTCTGACGCGCGAGTCCGTCTTACGTGGAGCGGAGACGTGAGCGTGAGAAAGCTCTTTCTAGAGGCCGAATTCCTCGAATCGCGCACGGCGAGCGGCGGCATCGGTTGCAACGAGTGCTACCTCTTCCGAGCGACCCGATTCGATCAGCGCCGTCACCAACGCGCCAAGACGCGCTTCTCCCTCTTCAAGACCTTCAGCCCGGGCCTCGCTTTCCGTTGTCTCGACGGCGATGTGCTCTAGTTTCTCGAGATCTTCCTGAAGCATGCGCCTTTGCTCCTCAAGCACGCGCTGTTGCTCCTCAAGCGTGCGCCTTTGCTCCTCGACCATACGCCTTCGGGCCTCGAGGTCTTCCCGGTCTTCCTCGAGCATGCGTCTCTGGATCTCCATGTCTTCCTCGAATGTCAGCAAGGCCATCTTCTCCTTTCTCCACGCTTCGTCGCCGTTCGCTGCCCTTACGGCGGCGGCTAGTTTCGTGGCGAACCGATCGTCGCCCGCTTCTCCGGTAGAAATATAGTGTAGCAGGTTTCGCAGGCGTCCCGGAGGGAGCCTGTCCCAGGCAGAGGCAGCCAAGACGACCCAGGTGAACCCATGGTCCGTTTCCACGCTCGTATTCTCCTGGCACTTTACGTTTAGCGTGTATACCGGCAGCCCCGCATTGAAGGGATCGTGCAGGCAGATGAAAACGATGTAGCAGGGAGGGAGGTTTCCGTAGTGCTCGCCACGGCGTAGTGCCAAGGTGTCCATGGCGCCCTGATAGAAGCGCAAACGGCGACCGAGTTTAGTCCGCTTGACTGTTTGCATCTCGATATTGTAAACCTCGTTCTCGGTTTTTACGTAGGCGTCGAGACGCACGCCGTGGTTGGTGAGCGTCGGACGGATATCGTTCTCGGCGATGATGTACTCAATGTTCGACACCGGTGCATCGAGGACTACTTCAAGCAGCTCGCGGCAAAGCTCCTCGTTCGTCATCAGAAGATCGAACATGGGCCAATCACTGAACTCGAGTTCGTTTTCCTTCATGGGCTTCTCCTCAAATCGATGGAAGGGGGAGGGCCACTTTATTCGATCACAACCGCATAAATGACGCGGGAAGGTCTCGTTTTGTTCCTCGCGCCGACCGCACTTGCGTCGCAAGACCAGTTCAGTGTCCCTTTGTTAAACATCGTTGCTTGTGTCCTCGGCGTCGTACTGCTACGGTGAAGCGGTGAGAACGTTTCCGAGAAGGGCCGGCGCCATGTTGAAGGACACCATCAAGAAGCTGCGCATCCAGCAGGGATTGAGCCAGGACGAGCTGGCCGAGCGCGTCCATGTGGTGCGCCAGACCATCTCGAAGTGGGAGCGCGGCACCTCGGTTCCCGACGCCGATTCGCTCATGGCCCTGGCGCGAGCTCTCGGCGTAAGCGCCGCCGAACTGTTGGGAGAGAGCGCGATGGCGGAGAAAGAGCCCCGCGATCTTGCGTGGGAGACCTCTCTTCTGGACGAGCGCGTTACCAGCGAGTCGCAACGGCTCGATCGCCTCGTGCGCTCCCTCAAATGGGCGCTCATCGGCGCGGCGGCTATGGCGCTGGCCTTCGGACTTTTCGTCTGGCTGCCAAACCAGCAGTTCTCATATGTGATATGGTGGGACAGCGTGGCTGACGATCCAGATTACAATAAGATTGTCTATCGCCTCAATGGCGAGGAGAAATCATTGCGGCTTCTCCTGGATCCCGAGGATCATGGGCGCGTTATCGGTTGCGCTGGGGAGCCAGGCATGGCTGAGGCCATGGACGCAGCGGAGCTGCTCAACGAGCCGGGAAGCCTAGATACGCTTTCTGAGCGAGCGAATCAAGCCATAGAGGCGATGGGAGGCACCGTGCTTCGTCACGAGCTCTGGCTTGCCGCCGCTAGTCGCGAAGACGATGACCCTACCAATGACGATATACCTTACTCAGTTTGCTTCTACGCCGATTCCGACGACCAAGATATCCCATGGCTATGATCTGGGCTTTTGCAGTTTCCGAAGTTGAAGGTGCATTGCGCTACAGACAACGGCGCCCCGCGAAATCGTGACAGGTGCTGACGCCGTCGAATGAGGAATCGTAGCTGTGGGCTGGTGGTACCAGGTGCTGTCGAGGACAATGGGAAGGCTGAGGCTAGGTGCTCTGCTAGATGAGTTTCCAGGGGGCTGGCCGAACGAGCCCCCGAGATTCGCTGATATACCGTTAATAATCTAGCTAAGACTCCGAGATCGTCTCTACGGAGGTGACGGTGCCGCCGTGGTCTTCTATGTAGGTGCAGATGGCTTCTTCGAATTCGCTGGCGCTGCCTGGGATGTTGTAGAACTGTTGGGCGTTCACGGCGTCGGCTATGGCGGGGGAGCCGGTGCAGCCGATGGCTGTCGTGGGGTCGTAGGCGTCTAGGTCGATGACGAACTGGCTTGCCTGGCCGTTGAGCTCGTATTCTATGATAGTAAGGTTGATCGCCGCTTCTTGGATCGCTATGGAACCCGAGAACTCCGGTATGGCGTAGAGGGCGACGGCCAGCACAAGGCCCTCCTTGTCGCCGATGATCTCATTCTCCTTTCAACCATAGCGATTGCCGCCCGATCAGGCAAGCAACTGAAACTAACACGGCGGTTTCTGTGCGATACTGTGGCACAGAGTGCGATAAGGTTCGGCCGTGGTCGCAGTTGCAGGCTCGGAAAGGAACGATGGTGCTAGCGGATTGGTGGGGCAGAGTTACCGGGAACACGGGAAAACGCGAGGTGTTTCCTTCCCGGTTCGGGGAGGCGACGGTGTATGCGATGCCGGCGGAGGACGGGTCGCTCGTGCGCATGCTGAATGTGGGCGGGGTGCTTCAGTCGGCGACGTACTTGGACGAGCGTTGGGCGACGTGCCCCTTCGCCTATCTGCGCTCATTCGACCACCTCTTCGAGGCGACGCTTCCCGAGGCGCCGGATCCGCTGGTTGTAAACCGCGTGCTCATGCTCGGCGGCGCCGGGTTTGCTTATCCCAAGCAGCTGCTGCTGGAGCATCGGGGCGTTGCGCTGGACGTGGTGGAAATCGATCCGGCCATGGTGCAGATCGCCCGCGAGCGCTTCTTCCTCGACCGCTTGGAGGCGCAGCTGGGCGCCGAGGGCCGCGCCGACGATCTGCGCATTTTCGTGGAAGATGGCGAGGCCTTCCTTCGACGGTCGGATAGCGGCCCCTACGATGTCATCATCAACGACGTATTCGTCGGACGCGAGGCGGTGCCGTTTTTCGCCAGCGACGAGGGCATCGCCTGTGCCCGTGCGCGCTTGACGCCGGGCGGCCTGCTCATGGCTAACTGCGTTGTGGAATACACCGGCGACGCCATGTACCGCCTCTTCTCCCAGGTGGAGCGCTTGCGCGACCACTTCGCCAACGTGTACGTCATCGACGCCTCCGACGACGAGTTCGGCGGCGCCGACAACTACCTCCTCATAGCCACCGACGGTTCCTACCCCTTCACGGGCGTCATCCCCTACGGGGATTAGGGGCAGCTGCACGATGATAGCCCGTCGATCAGGCGCTTCTCGTTCTCGGCGCGGCCCTCGACGATATAACGACGCAGGACGTCGGTGGCCCAGCGACGGAACTCAACGCCGCGCTGAGACTTCACGCGGTAGCCCACCGAGATGATGACGTCGAGGTTGTAGTATTCGACCTGGTACGATTTGCCATCAGAAGCAGTTGTCGCAAATTTTGCGACAACTGGTTTCGGCGAATCTTCCAGCTCCTCCTTAAGCGCGTTGGCGATATGCTTGCCTATGGTTTTGACATCGCGGCCGAACAGAAGGGACATCTGCGAGCGGTTGAGCCAGATTTCATCCTTTCCGGCGTCAACCGCGACATCTAATCTCACCTCCCCATCGGAGGATTCGAAAAGGACGATGTTCGATGTGCTAGCTGCTTCAGACATGCTCAAGTCTCCTTTAGCTCTCGAGGCGGCAGGCGAGGTCGGCGCGGCGGTTGATGCCGAGCTTTCGATAGAGGTTGCGCACGTGGGTTTTCACGGTGTTGGGCGAGACGACGAGCTCCTCGGCGATTTGCGGTGCCGTGCGCCCTTCAACGAGGAGGCGCAGCACATCCTCTTCGCGGCGGGTGAGGTCGTAGGTGCGGGCGGCCTTGGCGCAGAGGGCTTCGATATCAGGCTCTTGCGGCACCTCCGGGTCGGCCAGCTGTGAGTCAGCGTAGCCGCTTTTCGCCAGTTGCAAACGCTCTGCTTCGCGCTTCATGGCGGCTTCGCGCCAGTAACGACTTAGGAAAAAGGAGGCCAGTGCGGTTGCTGCCAGCAGCGCCGCTGAGGCGATCGCGGCCGTTTTGGATGCTCAAGCAGCGCTGTATCCTCTTGGTGGCGATGACTTCATAGTGGGCCTTGCCGGCGGGTATGACACGCTGATGCCGGGTGAGACGCGCACGATCCGCTACGCCTTCGTCATTTACCGTAACAGCTTCGCCGAGCAGGACGGCATCGATAATGCCGATCTTTCGGCCATGGAAGTTGCGTATCTCGATTGCAGCCCGTGGCGCGTTATCGCCCTGAAGCTGGCGAACGCTCGCGATGCCGCCCAAGTGCACCCGCGCAACGCCTACACCGACGGGATCCTCGGGCGCTAGATTGGCGAGGCGCCTGCTCGACGTTCTTGTCCTGCGCGTTTCTTTGTAGCCCTCTTTCGCGGTTGAGGCGCTCTCTGGTTCGTGCTGCTTTTGTGGAAGGTGGGTGGGGCGTGCAACAAAACGGGCTTCTCAAACGTCTAGTAGATAGAGGGTCGGAGCAGAATGAGCGCGAGGAGGCTGACGTGCGCAAGTTGAGCGACATTATGGCCGTTATGGGGCTAGCCGTCGTGTTCGTGGGCATTGCGACGTTCATCGCCTGCTGGGGATAGGCCGCCGGCCGCTTGTTTCCCGTAACCGCTGCATAACGAGGGCTTATCGGGTTGGCAGACGTTGCGTCAGTTGGTCATGGTTTCACGGGGCGCCCCTTTACACTGGATGCCGAGACATGCGTTCAGGGAAAAGGAGGCCGGCCATGGGAGATGAAAAACGCCATGTAGATCACCTGGAAGAGGCCGCGCGCAAGGCCGAGGCCGACCTGCGGGACGACCTTGAGAAGGCCGTGGAATTCGAGAAGGCCGACGTGGCTGAAACTCATCGCGAGTGGCACGACCAGCTACATAACGATCATGCCGAGCTGGTGGCCGACGTTGCTCGCGACAAAGAAGAGATCCGCGAGGCCTTAGACGACGCGCGCCACCCCGAGCGCATCGTGCATGCGGCCGAGGAAAAGCTCGCCCACGCCGCCGACGAGGCCCGCGATGTCGTGCGCGCCGTGGAGCACCCGAGCGTCATTGTCGATGACGCCAAGGAGGCTCTGGCCGAGAAAAAGCACGCCCTTGATGAGACCGCGGCCGCTATCGCCGCCGAATTCGCCAGCCCCGCCGACAAGAAGCGTCTGCCGGTGGTGCTGCGCGTGTTCGGTGTGCTGCTCATTATCGGCTCGGGCGTCGCGCTGCCGGTCATCGCGAAGACCATGTATCAGGCTGTGACCATGTTCGACGCTGGAGCTATGCGCGGGGAGGGCATCTCCACCATCGTGGTGACCTTCGTGAATCTGGCCGTGCTGGTGGCCCTCGCCGTCACTCTCATTGTGTTCGGCGTGCGCCTCATCCGCAACCAGCGGCGCTGGGCAGCGCTGCTCTCCTACGGGTTGTACGTGCTTCTTCTGGCCGGGGCTCTGTGCTCCATCATGCTGGCCGGCATTGGCTACGAGCTTATTCCCTACGGCGTCGGTTTCGCGGTCACGGTGGCGCTGCAGAGCTACCTCGACCCCTCGCTGCTCGAAGAACGCCGCGCCCATCGCAAGGCCCGCGAGGCCGAGGAGCACGCGGAGGGGGAGGCCGGGACGCTCGGTCGCGACCCCTCGGGCAAGGGCTACATCACGCTGAACTTCTTCAACCTGTTCTGGATCTTCGTCGTGGCCAGCGTGCTGGGGCTGCTCATGGAGGAGATCGTCCACTTTCTGTTCGTGGTGCCAGGCCAATGGCAAGACCGCGCGGGGCTGCTGTTCGGCCCGTTCTCGCCTATCTATGGCTGCGGCGCGGTACTTATGACCATCTTCCTCAACCGCTTCCACAAAAGCAATTGGCTCGTCATCTTTCTGGTGGCGGCGGTCATCGGCGGTGCCTTCGAGGCGTTCGTGAGCCTGTTCATGCAGTACGCGTTCGGTGCGGTGGCCTGGGATTACTCCAACATGCCCGGCTCGCTGTTCGGCGGGCGCACCTGCCTTCCGTTCATGGCCTGCTGGGGTCTGCTCGGCGTGGTGTGGATCAAGCTGCTGTTGCCGTTCATGCTGCGGCTCGTGAACTTCATCCCCTGGAACTGGCGCTACGTGCTCACCTGCGTGGCCGCCTGCTTCATGCTGGTGGATGCCGTCATGACCCTGCAGGCCCTCGACTGCTGGTACATGCGCCTGTCCCATGACCCGGTGGACACGCCCATCCAGCAGTTCTACGATCACGAGTTCGGCGATGCTTACATGGCCGACCGGTTCCAGTCCATGACCATCCATCCCGCCGACGCCGTGCGCGGGAAGTAGGGGCGCCGTAAGCCTGGGGATGCGCGGTCACGCGGGGATCCGAGTGAAGTGCGGGGTGGGCCGACGGTGCCCACCTACAGAGTTGCGTTGAATGCGGCGAAGGCGCCTTCGAGGCACGGAGCGACCAGGCGCACGAGATCCTCCTTGTGCCCCGGGCGGTAGAGCAAATCCAGGTCCAGGGTAAGTTCTTCGCCGACGAGGGGAATGATGACCGCATCGGGGTTTTGGGCGATGGCGGGTAGAATGGAAGTCCGGGGCGAGAGATAGAGGTCGGTACCCAGGGCATCAATGGCCCGGATGATGTCGTACTCGCTGTTGGCGGGGTAGGGTGCGGTCGTGTAGGTTATTTCGGCCTCATCGAGCAACTGGCTGAAAACGTGCCAGTAAGGTGAGAAATCGGGGCCGGTAAAGTGCACGAAACGGCCGTTCTGGAGCGCGTCAGCGGTGAGAAGCGGCTCATGGGCAAGGGGATGGTCGCGTCGCACGATGAGAGACACGGGGACATGACCCAGACGGATGCTCTCTATGTTTTCGTAGGACTCCCTGGTGCTGGCAATGGAGGAGAGAAGCAGGGCGCAATCGGTCTCATCGCTCTGCAACGCCTCGACTTGCTCGAGGAGTGAGGCGCTCGTATTGCGCTCGACCCGCAGGGTGACGGTGGGATCGGCGGCACGCAAGCGAGTTTCCGCATTAAGGATGTAAGGATAAAACGAAGGGTGCCCGACGATGCCGCTGATACGCAGGTGGCGCTCTCCGGAAAAAAGACGCTGGAGATGCTCCCGGGAGAGGGAGAACTGCTCCCAAAGTTGCTCGGCGTAATCGAGAAGGAAGGCTCCGGCATCGGTGAGATAGACGGCGTGGCGATCGCGCTTGAATAAGGCCGTGCCGTAGAACTGCTCGAGTGCGGCAATGTGGCGGCTGAGTGCCGATTGCGAGATGTGCAGATCTGCTGCGGCCTCGCGAAAATTCAAGTGGCGTGCGAGGATGGCGAATTCTCGTAGATGCTCTATTTCCATATCCCCTCTTTCCCTCAACCATGAACAGTATGCCATGGGGCTCCGTTCGGTGGCGCGGCTTCATGGGATTGGTGATGCAAATACAACATCACCGTAGGAGGCGAGCGCATGGGGCTGGGCGGCTGCGCAACAGGGCGTCGTGGTCTGCGTAAAGGCTAGAAAGAATGCACCACCATCGCTGGGAGCAGCGCGATAGACTGATTGCACAATCCGCTAGACGAGTGCCGCTCTCAGCATTGTAGCCGACCGGTCCGATTTGCTGGGAGGAGATGCGCGAGTACGGGCTCGAGTCCATGCGGGAAAACCCCACGAGGAAAGAGAAGGAGGAGAAATGGGCTCATTGAACTTGTCCCGACGGAGCTTCCTGAAAACGGCGGCGGTCACGGCAGTTGCGGCGAATCTTGTTCTGAATGCGGAAAGCGCTCTGGCCGAAACTTCGCACACTGCCGCAGATGGTGTGGGCGAAGTCAAACGCATTCGCAGTTGCTGTCGCGGATGCGGGAAGATGGAGTGCGGTGTGTGGGTGACCGTGGCGAACGGCCGGGCCGTAAAGATCGAGGGCGACGAGACAGCGCCCCACACCATGGGCAGCTGCTGCAACAAGTCGGTCGCGTCGCTGCAGGCGTGCTACCATCCTGACCGCCTGTACCATCCAATGAAGCGTACCAACCCCAAGGGAGAGGATCCAGGCTGGGTGCGCATTAGCTGGGATGAGGCACTGGACATCATTGTGGCCGGCGTTCAGCAGGTAAAGGACAAATACGGTGGCCAGTCGCTGTTCACCATGGGAGGCACGGGGCGTATCTGGAGCATGTCCCCCTACAACGGTTATGATAGCTGGTTCATGACCCCTAACAACGTGGTGGCATGGCAGGTGTGTAAGGGACCGCGCCACTTTGCTTCGGCACTCACCTCCGAATTCAACCACAGTTGGTCGGCCACGGTGGAACGGCCTCCAGTGTTCACCATCTGGGCCTCCACGCCCGAGGGCTCCAACTATGATGAGGCAGGCCGCTCGGTAGTTGATGAGGCCATGCAGGCTCAGACATTTATCTCGGTGGATCCGCGCACAACAAACCTAGGCAAGGAGGCGGACATTCATCTGGCGCTGAAGGGCGGAACCGACGCAGCGCTCGCCCTGGCCATGTGTCACGTGATCATCGAGAATGACCTGGTGGATTGGAAGTTCGTGAAGCGCTGGACCAATGCGTGCTTCCTTGTGGTAGATGATAAGGAGCCCTCGGGACCGCCCATTCCTCATACGTACAATGCCACAACAATGGTGAAGACCAAGTTGTTGACCCAGGCAGATCTGCAGGAAGACGGAAGTCCCTGGAAGTACATGGTGTGGGACAAGGCGTCCAATTCGTTGAAGTGGTTCAACGCTTCGGCCGACCAGGCAAAGGCCAATCCCGACTACGATCCCGCCACCGATCCGGAGTGCGGCATCTGGGAAGGGGAGAAGCCCTACAAGCGCTATGACGGATCCGGCTTCGAGGAGCATTGGTCAAAGGAGAACTTCCCGGGTCAATGGGGAGAGGCGAACGTGCGGGAGGGCCACATGCAGGCGTGGTCTCCCGAGCTAGATGATTTCGAGTCCATTGATCCTGCTACCGAGGGGACATTCGAAGTAACTTTCGCCGATGGCACGAAGCACACAGCCATTCCCGTTTGGCAGAAGTTCGCTGAACGTTGCGCTGAATATGCGCCCGAGAAATCGGAATCCATCACCGGAGTTCCTGCGGAAAAGGTGACCGAAGCGGCCCTTGTGTACGGCACGCGGGTAGATCCGCGTTGGGGCAATGGCGGTATCATGTACCAGTTGGCGGTAGAGCATCACGGCAATGCCATCATGAATTGCCGGGCCATCGAGCTGCTCACCGCTATTACCGGGAACACCGACGGCCCCGGCGGTCAGCGCGGCTCCACTAAGATAGACGTCACGTATATGGGCTCTTTCGACAGCCTTCCCCAATCGCCCCTGTTGGATAACCCGAAGTTCCATCCGGAAATTATGGAGAAGCAACTGGGGCGCGACACGCATCCGCTGTTCGCGTGGTGGACGAACTGGGCGAACGCCAATACGGTTTGGGAGGCGGGCGTCACGGGCGAGCCTTATCCGGTGAAGGGATGCGTGTGCCAGTCTGGAGACTTTCTGAACATGGGCAATACCACGATGGCGTGGGACACCCTTGCCCAGCTGGACTTCATGTTCGACATCGACCTGTGGCACCATCCCACCGCTGAAATGGCCGATGTTCTGTTGCCAGCTCAGCACTGGCTGGAGGTGCCCTCGCCGCGCCAGAGCCAGGGGTCGGGTGGCGCGCTGGGACTGTGCGTACCTTGCGTGGAGCCTCCAGCCGATACGCGTTACGATCCGCAGATCGTCGAGGATCTGTACGAGCGCGCGGGGCTACCCTGGGGTTGGGACGAAGACAACCCTTATCCCACGATGGAGGAGATTCTCGACCACACTGTGCGCAAAGTGGGTCCGTCGTGGAAGGCATTGGTTGAGGAATTCCAGGAAAACGGCTGGTGGGACGTGAAGAAGCTGCGTCCAGACGACTGGGGCACCTACTATCGATTCCAGACTGGCTTTATGAAGAAGTCGATGGCGGAAGACCCCACCCCATCGAATGTTATTCCGGGATTCAACACGCCCACCATGAAGCAGGAAATTTGGTGCACCATTATGGAGACCTACCATGGTGCTGAGGATGCGCTACCCGATTATCGTCCCCACCCCGACACGATGGACAAGAATCCCGAGCTTTGGAAAGAGTATCCCGTGCATTGCCTGACGGGGCGTCGCATCCCCGTGTACTTCCACAGCGAGCATCGCCAGCTGCCCTGGTGCCGCGAGGTGTGGCCGGTGCCGCGCGTGGAAATCAACCCAGAAGATGCGGCCGACTGGGGCGTCGAGCAGGGCGATTGGGTGTGGATCGAGAGCCCCCAAGGCAAGATTCGCCAAACAGTCGATCTCTACTATGGTATTCCGCGCGGCGTCATCAACGCCGAGCATATGTGGTGGTATCCGGAAATGCCCGCTCCCGAGCACGGCTGGCGGCTCTCGGCGGTCAACCAGCTGGTCAACAACGATATCGATGACCCCCATTGTGGTGCGTCGGTGGTGCGCGGCTATCCCGTGAAGGTGTACAAGGCCACTCCAGAGAATTCGCCGTTCGGCAATCCATGTCCCTGCTCCGATGACGGGGTGGAGATCATTCATGATGCCAACGACCCGCGCTTGAAGGACTGGGCGCCGGTTTACGAAGGGAGGGACGAGCGATGACTCGATACGCCATTGCGGTGGACTGCAACCGATGCGTGGGCTGCATGGCCTGCAACGGTGCGTGCAAAATGGTAAACAATGTGCCCATCGGCAGCTTCTGGAACAAGGTGCTGCGCATCGGCCCCAATGAGCCGGGCCAGGACGAGGTGCCGAGCCACGATTTCTACTTCCTTCCCATACAGTGCCAGCACTGCGAGAACCCCGAATGCGTGAAGGTGTGCCCCACGGGCGCCAGCCATAAGCTGCCTGATGGTACGGTGCAGATTGACAAGGACAAGTGCATTGGCTGCCAGTTCTGCGCCATGAGCTGCCCCTACGGTGTGCGCTACCTGAACGAGGAAGAGCGCGTCGTGGAGAAGTGCACCCTCTGCGAGCAGCAGATCGCCCAGGGCGAGTTGCCCCAGTGCGTGACGAATTGCGTGGGCATGGCCAAATGGTTCGGCGATTTGGACGAGGGCATCGAGAGCTTCCGCGGGCCTTGTGGGAAAACGATGGGCGACTTCTGCGAGCCCTTCGACGGAGAGCACGATGTGCATACGCTGACTGATGTGGGGAATAGGCCGTCGTTCCTCTATATCCTGCGCGACCACACCTGGCGGGGAAAGGAGTAGGCAATGGAAATGCAATGGCCCCTTATTCTGTTCACGCTGTTCATGGCGTGGTCGGCCGGTGTATTTGGAACGGCAGCGGTGCTTGCCTTGGCAGGCGGCGGCAAGCGGGTGCAAATGCCCGCGCTGGTGACGTCGGTCGTGCTGCTGGCCGTGGGCGGCATCGCGGTGTTCTTCCATCTGGAGCACTGGGATCGCATCTTCAACGGCTTCGGCAACCCCACGTCGGGCATTACCCAGGAGCTTATCGTCATCGTGCTGATGGCGGTGGTGATGGTGGTGTACTTCGTGTACCTGCGCAAGCCGGAGCCTGTGGTGCCCCGGTGGCTGGCGGTGGCCGCGATCGTGGTGTCGGTGGCGCTTGTGGTGGTGATGAGCCACTCTTACAACATGGCGGCCCGTCCGGCCTGGGATTCGCCCCTGCTTTGGCTGGCCTACCTGGGTAACGCCGCCCTCTTCGGCCCGCTGACGGTGACGCTCTTGGCTGCGTTCTTCCCCGATGCGGAAGGTGTTTCTGAGGATGCCCCGGAAGCCGTTTCGACGGAAGCGGTCGCGCGAGCGGGATCGGTGCTCGCCACCAGCGGTGTGGTCGGTGCCGTCGCCAACGCCGTGCTCTCGGTGGCATGGGGCGCGTCGGTCGTGATGAGCGCGGCGTCCTTTACCGAGGTGGGTCTGTATTGGGATCCGACCCATCCCAACTATCCCATCGCCAATCCTGCTGAGGCGGCGAACATTCTGTCCGGAGAAGCATCGCTTCTGTTCTGGATAGGTGTGGTGGTCATCGGCTGCGCGGTACCGGTCGTATGCGCGGCTCTCGGCCGTCGCAAGGGTGCGCCCGCGGTGCCCCTCGCCGGCGTCGGCCTCGCCTGCGCGATCGTGGGTGCCGTGTGCCTGCGCATGGTGTTCTACTCGGCGGGTGCATCGGTGTTCATGTTCTACTAAAAGCCGCTTTTCGCAGGGCACCTTTCCCCAAACCCCCTTGCAAACGGGTGCGCTGCGGAAGCGAGCCGATAGAAAATCGGGCCCCTGGGACGTCGTATGGCGCTCCGGGGGCCCGCTGCTTTTTCGCTCCGAACTGCGGCATTGGGGCGTTCCTCGGTTTTTCCGATGGCATTGGCTGGGTACTTCCTATAACGGGTGCGGGCTTGGTGCCCCTATAATGGGCGAGCGAAAAAATGCGAGACCCAAAGGAGCCCTGAATGAGCGAGCGGATTGGAACGACCTGCGTGCAAGGCGGATGGCGGCCCGGCGACGGCGAGCCGCGCCAGGTGCCCATCTACCAGAACACCACCTGGAAGTACGACACGAGCGAGCACATGGGGCGCCTGTTCGATCTGGATGAGTCCGGCTACTTCTACACGCGCTTGGCGAACCCCACCAACGATGCGGTGGCGGCGAAGATCGCGGAGTTGGAAGGCGGATGTGCGGCCATGCTCACCTCATCGGGCCAGGCGGCGAACTTCTTCGCGGTGTTCAACATCGCCGGCGCGGGCGATCACGTGGTGGCCTCCTCGGCCATCTACGGGGGCACCTACAACCTGCTCGCCCACACCATGAAGCGCATGGGCCTGGAGTGCACCTTCGTCGATCCGCACTGCACCGACGAGGAGCTTAAAGCCGCCTTCCGACCCAACACCAAGTGCGTTTTCGGCGAGACCATCGCGAACCCGGCGCTGGCGGTGCTCGACATCGAGCGCTTCGCGGCGGCGGCCCACGCTCACGGTGTGCCGCTCATCGTGGACAACACCTTCCCCACGCCGGTGCTGTGCCGTCCCATCGAGTGGGGCGCCGATATCGTGACCCACTCCACTACCAAGTACATGGACGGCCACGGCGCTTCCGTCGGAGGCGTCATCGTGGATTCGGGCCGCTTTAATTGGAACGCCCACGCCGACAAGTTCCCGGGGCTCACGACGCCCGATGAGAGCTACCACGGCGTGGTGTACACGGAGCGGTTCGGGCTGGAGGGCGCCTACATCACCAAGGCGACGGCCCAGCTCATGCGCGATTTGGGCCCCATCCAGTCGCCGCAGAACGCCTTCCTCATCAACCTGGGGCTGGAGAGCCTGCACCTGCGCATGGCCCGGCACGCCGCCAACGGGCGCGCGGTGGCCGAGCACCTGGCGAGCCACCCGAAGGTGGCTTGGGTGCGCCATCCGTCGCTGGAAGGCGACTCGGAGGCGGCGCTCGCGGCGAAGTATCTGCCGGAGGGTTCCTGCGGTGTGGTGAGCTTCGGCGTGGCCGGCGGGCGCGCGGCGGCCGAGACGTTCATGAAGAACCTGAGGCTGGCCCAGATTGCCACCCATGTGGCCGACGCCCGCACCTGCGTGCTGCACCCGGCCAACGCCACCCATCGCCAGATGAACGACGCGGAGCTTGAGGCGGCCGGCATCAGCGCCGACCTCGTGCGCCTGTCCTGCGGCATTGAAGATGCCGCCGACCTCATCGCCGACATCGACCAGGCCCTGGCTGCCGTGGAATAGGAGGACGCATGCCCATTCGCATTCCCGATGCGCTGCCGGCCACGGCGGCGCTGGAGAACGAGAACATCTTCGTCATGACCGAGCATCGCGCCATGCACCAGGACATTCGTCCGCTGCGGCTGCTGCTGCTGAACCTCATGCCCACCAAGATCACCACGGAGACCCAGATTCTGCGGAAGCTGTCGAACACGCCGCTGCAGGTTGAAGTGGAGCTTCTGCAAACCGCGAGCCACGACTCGAAGAACACGGCCGCCGAGCATCTGGAGGCCTTCTACACCACCTTCGACGCGGTGCGCGACGAGCACTTCGACGGCCTTATCATCACCGGGGCGCCGGTGGAGCGGCTGGAATTCGAAGAAGTGGACTACTGGCCGGAACTCTGCGAGATCATGGAGTGGTCGAAGACCCACGTGCACTCCACGCTGCACATCTGCTGGGGCGCCCAAGCCGGCATCTACTATCACTACGGCGTGCCCAAGCACGAGCTGCCCGAGAAGATGTTCGGCGTGTTCCCCCACGAGGTGGTCAAGCGCACCTCGCCTTTGGTGCGCGGGTTCGACGAGAGGTTCTTCGCGCCCCATTCGCGCTTCACCGAGGTGCGGGCGGCCGACATCGAGGCGCATCCCGCGCTCGAGCTGATCGCGGTGTCCGACGAGGCTGGGGTGTACGTGGCGAAGTCCACCGACTCGCAGAACTTCTTCGTGTTCGGTCACCCCGAGTACGACCGCGAGACGCTGAAAGCGGAATACGACCGCGACATCGCCAAGGGGATGAGCATCGCCGTGCCGGCCCACTACTTCCCCGACGACGACCCGACGCGCGAGCCGGTTTCCACGTGGTTCTCCTGCGCCCAGTTGCTCTATACCAACTGGCTGAACTACTATGTGTACCAGACGACCCCCTACGACATCACCCGTGCCGGCGAGAAGGAATAACCGTCATGCCCATTGATCCGCGGCAGGACCCGCATGCTCGCATCGTAGTGAAGCCGCTGCCGAGCCAGATCGCGAAGCAGCGGGCTGCCGATGCGGCCCCCGACGACCCCTTCGTCCGCGCGGAGAACGAGGACGACGACGGCTACGATCCCTATTCCGATCGCCCCGCCGAGCGCGAGCCCTTGTTCTCGGAAGACCCCTGGAACTAACAGAAGGAGCCCCGGTTGCACCGCCGGGGCTCCTTCTGCGTGGGCGTGAGGCCGAACGGCCGCTAGCTCGCGTACATGGCCGCATAGGGGCGGCTGGAGGCGGGGCGCAGCGCGACGAACTCGTCTACGCTCGCCTGCTCGTGGGGCTCGGTGCCGAAGCAGGCGTCATAGCGGGCGAGCAGCGCGCCGAGAGTCGCCGAGTCATCGTCGGTCAGCTCGCCCAAATCCAGCGCGTCGGGCACCACGGCCGGCGCGTTGGTGCGTCGAAGGTAGATGACCCCGCCGTGCATTCCGGAGGCCAAATGATCGCCGGCGCGGCCCATGAGCACGATGATGCCGCCGGCCATGTACTCGCCGAGGAAGTCGCCCGCATCCCCGCCGATGACGATGACCGGGCGCTTTTCGCCGTACTGCTTCATGTTGATGCCCCCGCGCCAGCCGCAGCCGTCGCGCACGATGAGCTCGCCGCCGCGCATGGCGTAGCCGGCCGCGTCGCCCACGCGCCCATGGACCACCACGGAGCCGGCGTTCATGGTGTTGGCGGTCTGGTCCTGGGCGCTTCCGAATACCTCCACCTCGCCGCCGTCCATGTAGCAGGCCAAGTCGTTGCCGGGGGTTCCATGAATTTCCAGGCGCTTGCCCACGGGCAGCGTGCAGCCCAGGTAGCGCTGGGCGTAGGCTTCCACGATGCAGACGGTGTCGGCCTCGGCGAGCGCCGCGCGTACGGCGGCATTGGCCTCTTGGAAGTGCTTCGTTCCCAATTCCACGATGATGGTTTCAGCCATGCGATCACTCTCCCGCGTACTTTACGCCGAGGATTTCCAGTTCCTTCTCGTTCAGGCCCACGCCGCGCAGCATGAGCCGGTTGCCGCGCAGGGAGTCGATGGCGTTGATGCCCATGCCGCCCATCATCTCCTGAATCTCGCGGTTCCAGCCGGACACGAGGTTCACCACGCGCTCGGCGGCGGCCTCGGGGTTCAGACGGGCCACCAGATCGGCCCGCTGGGTGGCGATACCCCAGTTGCAGCGGCCGCTCGCGCAGTCGCCGCACTGGTGGCAGCCCATGGCGATGAGAGCCGCCGAGCCAATGGAGACGGCGTCGGCGCCGAGGGCCACGGCCCGCACCACGTCGGCGGCGTTGCGCAGGGTGCCCGAGGCCACGAGGCTCACCGTGGAGCGGATGCCCTCCTGGCGCAGCCGCTCGTCCACGGCGGCCAGGGCCAGCTCGATGGGGATGCCCACGTTGTCGCGGATGCGCTTGGGCGCCGCGCCCGTGCCGCCGCGGAAGCCGTCCAGCACGATGATGTCGGCGCCGGCCCGGGCCATGCCGGAGGCGATGGCGGCCACGTTGTGCACGGCGGCCACCTTCACGGCCACGGGTTTGGTATATCCGGTGGCCTCCTTCAGCGAGAAAATGAGCTGGCGCAAGTCCTCGATAGAGTAGATGTCGTGGTGCGGCGCCGGCGAGATGGCGTCGGTGCCCACGGGAATCATGCGGGTGCGCGACACCTCCTCGTTGATCTTCTCGCCGGGCAGATGCCCCCCGATGCCGGGCTTGGCGCCTTGGCCGATCTTGATCTCGATGGCGGCGCCGGCGTTCAGGTAGTGCGGGTCCACGCCGAAGCGTCCGCTGGCCACCTGCACGATGGCGCGGTCGGCGTAGGGTTCCAAATCGCGGTGCAGGCCGCCCTCGCCGCAGTTGAAGTAGGTGCCCAGCTCGCGCGCGGCCATCGCGAGCGCCTTCTGGGTGTTAAGCGACACCGAGCCGAAGCTCATGGCCGAGAACATGATGGGCACATCTAGCGACAGCTGGGGCGGCAGGGGAGAGACGACGGTGCGGGTGCACTCGTTCACGCGCAGCTTGCTCGGACGGCTGCCCAGCACCACGCGGGTTTCCATGGGCTCGCGCAGAGGATCAATGGAGGGGTTGGTCACCTGGCTCGCATTCAGCAGCAGATGCTCCCAGTAGATGTGGTAGCTCTTCGGATTGCCCATGGAGGCGAGGAGCACCCCTCCGGTCTGCGCCTGGGCGGTGATGTCGTCCATGGCGCCTTCGGTCCACACGGCGCTTCCGGCATCCACCTGGGGCCAGCGGGTGATGGCAAGGGCCCGAGTGGGGCACAGGAGCGTGCAGCGCTGGCAGTTCACGCACTTCATGGAATCGGCGCGCAGGGCGCCAGTTTTCTCGTCGCGGTAGTGCACCTCGTTGGCGCATTGGCGCACGCACAGGTCGCATTCGATGCATTCTTCCCGGTCGCGCAGTACTTTGTAGCGGGGGTTGCGGAAGTCGCGCATGATTTAAGCCTCCTTCCGGCGGGGCAGCACGCCGACCTCGTGGGCCAACGGCGCGTTGTGCGGATCGTTCTCGGCGTCGGTATCGGCAGCAGCCTTGGTGGCGGCCACGGAATCAAGCTGCACCACAAAGGGCTCGCCGCCCCCGATGGCGCGCATGTTCTCCGCGTCGGGGCACACTAACTCGATGGCCGCCTGCTCGCTGGCCATGTACACCATGGAGCCCTTCTCAGCGGCCATGAGCGCCCGCAGCTTCAGCCGGTCGTTGATGGCGAGCAACCCCTCGCTCGAGCCCAAGATCACCGAGAAAGGTCCGTTCACGAGTGCGCTCGCGTAGGTGGTGCGCAGAGCGGTTTCGAAGGCGGCTTGCGACGGTTCCATGGCGTCGATCTCGTCCCAGGCCGGCGCGGTCATGATGTGGGCGGCCAGCTCCGGCGTGAGCCCGTGGCGGCGGCTCAGCAGATCGAACAGGTAGGTGATGACCTCGGTGTCGGTCTGCAGCTCGCAGTCGTAGCCGAACTGCTCCACGTAGCGGCGGTTCGCGTCGTAGCTGGAAATCTCGCCGTTGTGCACCACCGACCAGTTCAGCAGCGTGAACGGGTGCGCGCCGCCCCACCAGCCGGGGGTGTTGGTGGGGAAGCGCCCGTGGGCCGTCCAGGCCCAGGCGTCGTAGTCGCAGATGCGGTAGAACGCGCCGATGTCCTCGGGGTAGCCCACGCCCTTGAAGGCGCCCATGTTCTTGCCCGACGAGGCGACGAAGGCCCCGTCGATCTTCCCGTTGATGTGGAAGACGTGGGCCATGGTGTACTCGGCCTCGTCCAGGCCGCTGGCCGCCAGGCGCATGGGGTGCGGGGCGGCGAAGTAGCGCCAGATGTCCGGCGGGTTCTTGATGGAGGCGACGGGCTCGGTGGGGATGCGCTCCTGCTTCTCGCTCATGAAGTAGGTGTCCAGGTAGGCCTCGGTCTCGCGCCGGGCCTCATCGGACTCGTACATGATGTGGAAGGCGTATAGCTCCTCGTACTCCGGGTAGATGCCGTAGGCCGCGAAGCCGCCGCCAAGGCCGTTGGAGCGGTCGTGCATGAGCGCGATGGAGCGCAGGATGTCGCTCCCGTCGTGGCGCGCGCCGCTTCGGTCCATGATGGCCGCGATGGCGCACCCGGCCGGAATGCGCACGTCGCCTTCGCGGGGCGCGCGCGGGTGCCGGTCGCAGGGCGCAAGGCGGCCGGAGCCGGCGACGGTCCCGGTGCCTGCGGCGTCGGGGCGCGCGGTGCGCGGTCGGTCGAAATCGTACATGGCGTTCTCCTTGTGCATTGTGCGGAATGCTGTATCGTCAGCATAGGAGAGCAATGTTTCGCGAAACCGACCCCGGTGTTTCGCCTTTGTTAAGCCTTGGGGTGAGGGGTGGGGAGCGGAAGCGCTAGTCGTCGGCTTCGTCTTCTAAATTGATCACGAAGACGCCCTTCTCGGGATGTTCGGCCTCCTCATCGGTGATGCGAATGAGGATGTCGCCGGGGGCGCAGTCCAAGCGATCGCAGATAGCGAACAAGGTGGAGAACCGCACCGAACGGATCTTCCCCTGTCGCAAGCGCGAAATATTGGCCGGAGTATGTCCGGTAAGCTCAACGAGGTCGGTGCCGCGCACACCGCGTTCCTTCATGAGCTTACCGAGCTGGATTGCGTATTTCATGGCCGTGATTTTACACTAGGTCGTCGGTTTCCTGCTCAAGAGTGGCACCATAGCTAAAAATAAATGAGAGCGCGAAACACACTATGGAGATCATGAAGCTGGTTGCATCAACGTGAATCGAATCGCTCGCAGACGCATCGCTTTCGATGAGCATATGGGCATCCCCATTGATGGCGCCAACATCTGTGCCGGGGGTGATGAAGAAGCCGCAAATCGCCGTAGCCAAAAAGAGGAAACCTAACGCTCTGATTTGTCGAACCCGCAATGGTGTGAAAGGGGAGGCATTGCGCCCGATTTCACGGAAAATGCGCCAGAGCAAGAAAATGGTGAAACCGCCTGATATAGAAGGAATGATGAAAGGCAAGGTGCCCGCAAGCGTTGAAGGGCCGAGATAGGAAAACCCATTGGGTAATAGGGCCATATAAAGAAAAACCGCGACATGGGCGGCGCAGTACAAAACGAAAATGATCAAGAAGAGAGTGGCGAGTCCACGACTTGTTGAAACGAGCTTGCTCCGCGTTGTCTTGATTGCGGCTAATTGCTTATCCACTGTTGGGCTCCAACGCCTGTCTTGCTGCTATTGCTCGGGGCAATCGTCTGGAGCGGGCGTGGCAATTCCAATTTGAACGCAATGACCTGTAGGGCCTATGCCTAGGCAAGCGGCGGCGAATGTGTTGTCACTAAAGAACAGCATGAGGACTCCTCTCGTAAAAATTATTGTACGACAATAAACATAGTAGACCATGCATCAACGATAGTCTAGGGGAAATCTAAAACAATTCGAATACTTGGAATGTCTTTTTGCTGCTTTGTTACTTGGGCAGTTCGCTCGATACTGCTACTTAGAAATTATTAAAAAAAAGTAACTACTGACCTTGTGTTACAAAAATAATTGTTATATAGTAATTTCTTGGGTGTTGAAGACGGGTCGTCGTGTGCGTGCAATCTGTGCTATTGTCGGAATGCTGCTTTAACCTCTCAATTTGACCTCGATTAAATGAGCGGGAACATCAAGTTAGAGAAGCGCCAGATAGGTGGTCAATATGAGCGAAAGCGCAAATAGGCCCAGCTTGTGGACTCGGGCGGATAAGGTAGTAACCGCCGTCTGGGCGTTCGTTATGGTGCTGATTGCCGTCCTGCCCGTCTTCGGCCTACCGGAAGACATCCGACGTGTTGGGTGGGGCGCGGCCACGATGGCGTTCGAGTGCTTCGCTGTTGTTCGCACAATTCTGGCGAGGCGCTACTTTTGCACGGCGCTCGAACTTTGGGGCCTTGCGGCCACCTATGCAGTTTTCTTTATACTCTTTCAATAGTGGCGACTAAAAGGAGGGCAAGTAATGATCGACGATAAGCGTGAACGTAGGACAGCCCTATGGTGGATCGAGCACGAGAGCACCAACGAGTTCTGGAGCCTGCGGAACCCGTGGGTCGTCGGCCCCCTTGTCCTCCTTGTCGTTATTGTGCTCTGTGCGCTGGCGACGTTTTTCTGGGGTATGCCCCGCGTCGTTGCTGATGTGATTACGAAAGGGATCGTCTTCGGCTACCTTCTCATTCTCTTCATTTACCAGCTAAGGGCGAAGCGCCGTACCGCAGCCATCGGCACGGCGGTCATCGCCTTTATTCTGGCGATATGACCTTCTTTCCGCTGATCTCGGCGTAGCGGTGCATCTCCATGAGAGAAATGTCATCTCATGTACATATATTTGTACATGAGAATGGCTATAATTGAGATCGTCAAACATCTTGAAAGGGGGCATCATGGCCGAAATGACTGCGACCGTCGCTGAGACGCGGGCCAATTTCTCGAAAATCGCTGCGACAGTGCGCGAAACCGGGCGACCCGTCACCGTGTTCAAGAATTCGAAACCGTGGGTGCTGGTGGCGCCCATAGAGAGTGGCTATGGCGATCATATTCCGAGTATCGACTGGGCGAAGCAGGATGTTGTCCGAGTCGATCCGGAAACGCGCCGGACCATTTTGCCTGCCGATTGGGACGACGAAGAGGACGACGGGGTCTACGATGCCCTCGCATGACCCGAAGCCCGGGGAGATCTGGCTTGCCTACGTTGAATTCCTCGATCATCCGGGCATCGGCAAGGTTCGCCCGGCTTTCTAAAAGAAGATCATGAACATGCCCAGGGCCAGGCCCACCATGACGGCGAAGGCGGGGAGTTTGCTCCGGTAGATGAGGTAGCGCGGCGCGTCAGCCCAACTCGGGGGAGAGCTCGAAATCGTGCGGTTCGCAATTCAAACTAATGCTCTTCGCTGCGCTAGAAGACAGCAGTTGTGTTGCTGCTCTGACCGCTGGGAAGATGGATTTTCAAGTAAGGTCTCGAGCATATGTCGAACGATTTCTGTTTGCCAACGGGGGCGCATTGTCTCGGTTGAGTGTTCAAGCTAGGGAAAACGCACGACGATGGCCTTTCCTTCCATCTTTTCAAATTGGCCGCTTATCTCGTGGTACCACATTTGATTGGCGATGATGTCTGAGGCGCGAATGAGTGCGTCGTTCTTTGAGTCCCTGAATTCCAGATGCACGGTTCCCTGCATCCCCGGGAAAAGAGGGGGGTGGAAAGTGTTGTATTTAAAGTTGTGCGTCCCGAACTTGAACTCCTGCTCGATGGCCTCTCGAAGCTCGTACCGGCCATCGGTTGCTGTGGTGTGCTCGTCGAATCGAATGAAGAGGCCGGACACGGAAGAGGGTTTTAGCTTGCCCGCCTGGATGAGCCGTCCGAATACCCGCTTTAGCCCTACTTTGTAAACGTAGTCAAGGTAGCGCTGCTTCGACTTCTTGCTGGAGAAGATATTCTCATTGACGTTGCGCTGATCAACTACAAACGCGTAACGTATGCAATGGTTGGTGGAACGGAAAAGACCCGCCTTATGCTTGTTCTTCAAGCGGCATGCCTTGAGTTCGAAGTTGCGATCTGTGGCACCGTAGAGCGGTGCAAGTTTTCTTTCAGCTGCAATGAACCGGCGATATTCGGCGTCGCGAGCTTCCTTGTTGAGAAAGACGAGGCCTCCGAAGACGAACACATCGTGATGGGCGGCATCGAATACGCCTGACTCGTCTCCGTATACAAATATGCTCATGAAGCTCCTTGCCTCCTGATACGAAAATACCGCCCGAAGGCGGTATCCCGCCCGGGGCCGACGACAGAAAATGCCGCTTAAACGTTTAGTTCGGGAGCCCGGGTATACAGCGCATTGCTGCCTGTACCAAGCATCCTACAGGGGGAGGGGGGCAGAGTCAAGAAACAATCTTCTTTCGTCGGCGTTTACGATGCCAACCGCCAGCCGACGATGCGCCTTTCGCTCGGCCTTCTAAAAGAAGATCATGAACATGCCCAGGGCCAGGCCTACCATGACGGCGAAGGCGGGGAGCTTGCTCCGGTAGATGAGGTAGGCCTCGGGCAGGATCTCGCCGAAGACCACGTACAGCATAGCGCCCGAGGCGAACCCGAGCGACAGCGTGAGGCCCAAAGGCCCGATGTCGCCGAGCCAGAAGCCGAGCCACGCGCCGAGTAGCGTAGGCAGCCCGCAGGCCGCCGTGATGAGAGTTGCACGCGCGCGCCCGGTGCCGCCGGAGATGAGCGGCACGGCCACGGCCATGCCCTCGGGGATGTTGTGCAGGCCGATGAGCACGGCCATGATCATGCCCGTGCCCCACATGAGGTTGTCGGACACGGCGAAGCTGGCGCCGATGGTCATGCCCTCGGGAATGTTGTGCAGCGCGATGGCGCAGGCCATGACGACGCCGGCCACGAACAGCGATAGCTTCGAGTCGTTGTGGCGCTTGTGCATGTTCAGGTGGTCGGCGTGCACCAGCTCGTCGATGTCGTCGTGGGTTTCGGGGTGGTGCGCATCGGCGGTGTGCGAGACCTCTTTGCGGGTCTTGCGGTCGATGAGGTGGTTCAGCAAATACACCACGGCCACGCCTAAGGCCACGGCGAGGATGACCAGCAGCACCCCGTGCTCGGCGATCTGGCTGGCAGCCTCCTCGGCCTCGGCCAGAAGGTCGAAGCACACCATGGCGGTCATGACGCCGCCGGCGAAGGCCAGAAGCAGGCTGATGGTGCGGTTCGATTCGCTCTTGAACAGCGCGCCAATGAGGCCGCCGAGCCCCGTTCCCCCGGCGCCGGAGATGAGCGTGACCAACGTGACGAATGCGAACGGCGACAGAGTTTCCATAACGGACAGGCTTCCTTAGACCCCGGGATTTCACAAAGCATTCCGTATTGTGCGCCATCGCCTGCGCGCCTGCGAGCGCAACCGCCCGCGTGTAAGCCAACGGAAACAATTCCCCTCGCAACGGCGCAGGCGCAGAGAGGGCTACGCGAGTTCCTCCAGCAATCGGTTGAGCTTTTTGTCGAAGGTGAGCACGGGGGTGCCTTCCACGACGAAGCGGGCGGCCAAGATGCAGTCGGCGAAATCAAGCGGGTGATCCCGATAGAGCTCGAAGGCATAGCGCATGGCGGGCTCGTGCTCGCAGGCGATGTCGTCGAGGAGCGCGGTCATGGTGTTGGCCACGTCGGTTCGGTCAAAGCCGTAAACCGTTCCGCCGAGTGCATAGACACATTCGGCTACGAATTCGGGTGAGGTGCACGCGCCGTTTTCCACATGCCGGCATACCGTCTCGAATTGATCTTTGATATCAGCAAGAAGATAGCGAAGCAGGCAGTTCGTATCAAGGAAGGTCGACATACTTCGCCTCCAGCGCATTTTGGTAAGCGGCCTTTTCCTCGGCGCGCGACGCCTTCGGTCTCTTTCCCGCGAGCGCGCCAGCAGCCTTCAGCTTGCGCGGTGCTGGCTTAGGGATAGGCACGATCATCGCGCATGGTCGGTTTCTCACGGTGACAACGAACTCGGCTCCTGTTTCGTCCACGCGTCGAACGACGGAGGAGAGGTTCGCCTTCGCTTCCGCCAAAGCAATGCTTGCTACCACGTGAGCTCCCTTCTAAAGTCCCACAAGGTTTTGAGGGAATTTTACCTTAGAAATGACTATTTGACTAGCTTATTAGTCATATCGGTTCCTTGGTCGCAAGATAGCCCCCATGGCGATTTACTCGCGCTACCTCAGGGAGATCCGTGCCGGTCTCTTCGGAGTTGGTTGCCGAAGAGGGGCCTTTTTGCACGAGATCGACGGTTATGAGCGTCTGGAGGGGTGCGAGGTTGCCAGCTGTGAAGGTGCTCCTGCACGCGCGATGCTTTGACCTGGGGTTTGTCAAACGTCTTCCTGGAATGCGCCTCGTCCGCACCCCCTAGACGCTCATAACCGTCAATCTCGTGCATTTTTCGACTGGTTCGTCGACGGAGCGCAACGTGGCGGCCTCGTGCATTTTTCGACTGGTTCGTCGACGGAGCGTTCCGTGGCGGCCGTCCTTCCCTACTGCAGAGGGATCGTCCTTCTATGCATGGTCCCCTTCTGTGGTGAAGTGCGCCCGTCCTGCCGTTCGGGGGTGGAGTTTTGGCGATTCTTCGCTTTCTCGGAGCGGTTTCGTTGACATTCGCGCGCGGGCGGGTGAGAATGCAAAAGTTCGCTTTCAAAAGCCCCGTAAACGCATGGGTTCAAGGAAACGCAACCGCCGAGGGTTGTCCAGGCCCGAAGCACCGCGTGTCGGCGTAGGAAACCGGCGTCTGAGAATCGTGCACTTTTGAAAACAAACACTCTGGAGGTGCGGTTCCGTCCCCGCTATCGCGGCTGCCACGCCGACGCGGGAAAGGAGGCTTCAGCCGCCCGACAGAACCTGCAATCTATTGGAGGAAAACAGTGAAGACGTATCATGCAAAGCCCGGTGAGGTTGAGCGCGAGTGGGTCATCATCGACGCTGAGGACCAGGTCCTCGGTCGTGTGGCCACCAAGGCTGCTCAGATTCTGAAGGGCAAGCACAAGCCGCAGTACACCCCCCATGTGGACACGGGCGACTTTGTCATCATCATCAATGCTGACAAGATCAAGGTCACCGGTACCAAGGCTGCCACCAAGACCTACTATCGTCACAGCGGGTTCCCGGGTGGGCTCAAGCAGGAGACGTTCACCGAGGCCATGACCAAGCACCCCGAGCGCGTCATCGAGCATGCCGTCAAGGGCATGCTGCCGAAGAACACGCTGGGCCGTGCGATGGGCAAGAAACTGAAGGTGTACGTCGGCGCTGAGCATCCCCATGCCGCTCAGCAGCCCCGCAAGATCGATCTGGAGGGTTAATCATGGCAGATGAGGCTTTGTACTACGGCACCGGCCGCCGCAAGAACGCGGTGGCGCGCGTCCGTCTCGTTCCCGGCACTGGCAAGGTGACCATCAACGGTCGCGACGGCCAGGAGTACTTCGGCCGCGAGGCGCTGTTCAACTACGCGATGACCCCCTTCAAGGTGACCGACACCACCGGCCACTTCGACGTGAAGGCTCGCATCGACGGCGGCGGCGTGTCCGGTCAGGCCGGCGCCCTGCGTCACGGCATCTCCCGCGCTCTGCTGGAGGCCGGCGACTACCGCGCCGAGCTGAAGAAGGCCGGCTACCTCACGCGCGACGCCCGTATGGTGGAGCGCAAGAAGTACGGTCTGAAGAAGGCCCGCAAGCGCCCGCAGTTCTCCAAGCGCTAAGTTTGGAGTCGCGCATCGTTTGTCGGTGCCGCGCAATGCTGCAATCGAAAGCCCGCTGTCCGCAGTGGGCTTTTTCGTGTCTCTGTTCGTGGAATTGTGCGAGATCCGGCTCGCTTGCAAAGAAATACAACGGTCGTGCGCAGAAAAGTGCGATTGAGCGAGTTTCGGACTCGCCCAATCGCACTTTTTTCTGCATGGGCTGCCATTTCGGGATGAAAAAGCTCGCTCAACCGCACTTTTTCTTGCATAGAACCGCTCTTGCGGTAGCGGGATGGCGAGGGGTAAAGGGTGGAAAAAACTTTCTAGCGCGCGCCCAACCTCTTGAAGTCGGGCGCGTCTTTCTGAGAACATAGTTTCGTTCGGAGGAGGAATGGGAGAGCAAAGGGGAGGGGAGAATCGTGGAATCCAAGTCGGCATTTCGCTCGGCGCCGCTGCTCGATCGGGCCCTGCGTATCGCCTCCCAGCGGGCGCAAACCTACGACAGTTTGGCGGAATCGCTCGGTGTCACTCCCGAGGATGCGGCGCTGTACTGGTTTTCAATCAACAGCTTGCGCCGCGGCCTCGGGCATGATCTGCCCCCGCTTTCGGCTTCGGCTCGCTGCTGGTACGACCCCACCTGGCACTTGGAGGCGCTCCTCGAAGAGTTCCAGATCAACGAGGGGCTCGCGTCCCATTACGGGCGCATCTTCTACGATCCGGAAGGCGGCCACCTGGAACTGAACATGGCGGCCAACGAAGTGGTGTACGCCATCGGCCTCGAGCATCCCGACATCGATGTCGCGCGGCTGCGGCGAGTGTGCGTGCATGCCTGCGAGCCGGAATGCGGCATCGAACTTCTGGCGGCCAATGCCGGCAAGGTGCTGCTGTCAATAGAGGAGTACCGCGACGAAGCAGTCACCCCTGCTTTCATTGAGATGCTCTACGCCAGGCTGGTGGCCGGCATCGAGGCGGTTCCCGAGGATACTTCGGCCCGGGTCGAGGGGCTCGAGCTGCTCTGCTCGTTCATCGATGGGGGCACCGGCCCCCTCAAGGGCCAGTGCGGCGACCATCGCCTTATTGTGGCGCTGACGGCGCTGTTCTTCGTGAGCGCATCGGGGGTGTTCCCCGTGGGCAATGCGCCGTTCGCTTATCTGCTCTACCTGCTGCTCCTTCATCGTTCGGGCTATCATTTCTCGGCCCACGTTCCCGTTATGCGCCTGCTCTACGGTACCGGCAGCGCCCTGTGCGCCCAAGAGCGCGGGCGCTACGCCGCCGAGGCGGACGCGCCGGCGCTGCCGTTCGAGCCGGGAGATCTGGCCGTGGAATACGACGGCACATACGATTGGACGCTCGTGTTCGAGCGCGCCGTCGAGCTTATTTTGGAAGAGCAGCGCTGGGTGATGACCAAGCTCGAGGGCATGAGCCGCCGGCGCGATCGACTGCGCGCCATCATCGACGCCGACGGCTCGATGAACGCCCGCCAGAAGGAAGTGCTGCTCGAGGCGGTGCTGCACAGTAACGCGGAGTTCACCTACGGCATTCACATGAAGCGCTACGCCATCTCCTATCCGAGCGCCCGCAGCGATTTCGGGCGCCTGATGGATCTGGGCTTTCTCCAGCAGAGCGACGACGGCGTGCGGCACTTCTTCTTCGCCAACGAAGACTTGCACGAGCGGTGCCGGGCCTATTTGCGCGAGCATTGCGCCGAAGCCTATCTGCATTACTACGACAACGAGGGGCGGCTGCGTCCGGAATTTCGCGCTACCGACGAGGCGTCCGCGCTGTACAACCGCGACATCGGTTTCTACGAGAAGGCGCTGCTGGACAAAATGTACACCGAGCACTACGACTTCCGACGCGCCTCTATCGCCGACAGCGACGGCCTGATACGGCGAAGTCCAACCCGGGATTAAGCGCTGCGGCCGCACACAGGTGCCGGCGCAGCGCCCATTCCAATTCCATCAAGTTTCGAAAGCCCGGAAAGGAGGCGCGAAGCGTCAGGGGAGCTTATTTTCCAAAACCTAAGGAGGAGATATGAGAGAGCAAGCAACGAGAACGGAGCGGCGCTCGCGCAAGGGGATTGCGTGCGCGGCGGTGCTCGCGTGCGTTTTGGGAGCGGGATGTTTGGCCTGGGGCTGCACTCCGGCTGCCGCGCCGAGCGATGGGGCCGACAAGACGGCCGATTCCACGACAACAACCGAGCCGGCTCCGGCGACAAGTGACGGCTATAGCGATCAGCTGGCCAGTATCAGCGGGTTCCCCACAGAGGGCCGTTTTGTGGACGGCGTGACCGCCCTGCCCGGCTTCTATCAGAACAGCGAGAAGAACGCCGCCAACGCCGAGGCCAACGAGCCGCTTCGCTACACCGACCGCAATGGGTTCACCGTGCAGCCGGTGCCTTCCGACGATCGCGCGTTCAACATCACATACCTGAACGCCGAGAACCGCGGCTGCACCTCGTGCCACACGCTTGAGAGCGCCATCATGAGTCTGCCCACCTACCATCGCCTGATCTTCTTCGGCTATCCCACCGAGCAGACCTTCGCGAACTGCATCGCGTGCCATTCCAAGACCTACCAGGGAACGAACTACCTGGGCGAGGCCATCCACAACACCCATATGACGAACGCGATGTTCACGAGCCAGGGTGGCACCTGCTTCTCGTGCCACTACAACGACGTGGAGACGCAGACCCTCGGTCGTTGGGACGATTACAAGTACAACCTCTACCACGGCATCACCGACGTGGCCGCCGAAGAGGTCCAGGTGACGACGAGCTACGACCAGACCACGATCACTCCGGCCGAGAACCGCTTCTTCAAGACGGTGAAGGACGAGCCGTCCGAGTGGCTCGTGGACGACACGCAGGTGGATCCGTCCATCTATGAGAACTGGACCGTCTCCATCGACGGCGACTGCGACAATCCGGTGACCATGACCCTTCCCGAGATGGAAGAGCAGTTCGGCACCGTGAAGCAGGTCATGAAGATGGACTGCACCATCAACGGCGTTGGCCAGGCCACCATCATGCAGAGCGAGGTGGAGGGCATTCCGCTGTCGAAGGTTATTGAGTTTGCGAAGCCCAAGGCCAGTGCGAACATCGTGAGCCCCATCGGCTCGGATGGCTACGACTACGCCCAGATGCCCATCGATTGGGTGGTGGACAACAATGCCATCCTCGTCACGAAGATGGACGGCGAAGTGCTGCCGAACACCCAGGGCTACCCCTGCATGGTGTGGGTGTACAACACCTCCGGCGGCAATTTCGTGAAGCGCATCAGCAACCTCACGTTCATGACCCAGCCCGAAGACGCCGCCATGAACCAGGTGTACCTGGGCGAGTTCGCCGACGACTGCACGGGCGAGGTGTACTCCAAGCCCAACAGCGGCGTGCTGAACTACCCCACCAATGTGGTGCTCACGGGTGACGAGGCCAAGCCGGTGCATCTGGAGGGCTTCGCCGATGCGTGGAACGAGCCCATCAAGAAGCTCGAGTTCTCCTTCGACCACGGCGCGACTTGGACGACGCTGGACACGCCGAACAACGATTCCAAGTACTGGACTTACTGGCGTATGGACTTCACGCCGCCCGAGGCCGGGACGTACCTGATGGACATCCGCACGACAAGCATCGCGCCGGACGGCTCCGATCACGTGAGCCAGTACGATACCCAGTTCATGTTCACGGTGGAGTAGGGGGAGACCATGAGAGATTTGAAATCGAAGGGCCGGGCCACGGCTGGCGCCTTGGCGAGTTTGACGATGATCGCGTCCATGTCGGCAGTGCCGGCCTTGGCGGTGGCGCCGGTCGATGGCGCTGACGGGAATGCTGCCGCCGACCCGCAAGCGGAGGTGGGCGAGAACGCCGCCGTGGCCGGTGCGGTGAAGGTGGCCCGAGCCGAGGGCGTCTTCTCCTACGACCAGGAGGCCGTCACACCCAACGAGACCATCCGCACGATGTTCCAAAAGGCTGTGCGCGTGGTGTGCGGCGCCGGTATCGCGTTTGCTTCGGAGAACCCGCTCGACTGGCAACTGACGGTGTCGGGTGCGGTGAATGACGCCTACACCGCCTCGGTGGGAGACCTTGCCGGCGACGAGTCGGTACAGCAGAAGATGACGTGCACCTGCGGCGGCAATCCCGCGGGCGGCCGCGCCATCGTTACGGCGAACGTGAAGGGCATTCCGATCGAGTCCATTCTGGAGCGCGCCGGCGTGCAGCCCGGGGCCAACGCGGTGACGTTCGTGTCGGCCGATGGCACCGAGACCATGCTGCCGCTCGGCTACGTGATCGGGCGCCACGGCGTGCTCAGCTATGAGATCAACGAGGAGGCGCTCACCGCCTCGGTGGGCGGGAGCAGCCAGCTGTGGATGACCCGCACGCCCGCGAACTACTTCGTGCGCGATGTGGTGGAGATCGTGGTATCGGCCGAGGACGAGGCGCCGGCGGTGCCCGGCGAGGGCGACGAGCATCCCAACAGCCCGAACGCCGGCGTGCTAGCGGGCGCGCAGGAGTAGGATCGCGATGATTGCGCCGCTCGCGGTGGAAGTAGGGCGCCCGGTGCGCTTCGAGGGTTACGCCGAGGACTACGGCGTGCCCATCGTTACAGTCCAGTTCTCGTTGGACGACGGCGAGAACTGGACCGACTACGACGTTTCTGGTTCCACGGGCGATCGCTGGGTGCACTGGACCTTCGAGTACACGCCCGAGGAACCGGGAACCTATTGCCTGCTCGTGCGCTCGGTCAACGAGCGCGGCGAGGTGAGCCCGGAGCCCGATACCGCTGCATTTACGGCCTTCGTGCCGGAAGGTTAGGGGGCGGATCGCCCGAAGCTGCACGATTGGCGGCGCGGTGAGGGCGCCTGAGCAAATATCCTTCTCTGAGGGGCCCGGTTCGTCCGGGCCCCTTTCAATGGCGACCCATGAAGTCATTGTTGTTGATTTGTTACAGGCCGCCACCTCTTTGGGCGCGCGCCCTTGCAGAGGGCCCCTTTGCTGGTACACTGTGCGCCGCATTAATGGCTTGTGCGTTTTCCCAGGTAAAAGTTGAGAAATACGCTCATGGTCAGCGGGGATCGCCCTCGGCGGTGCCCCCTGCTGGCGTGCGAAGATAGGAATGGCGACATGGCGCATCGTGCGCAGGGGTTGCGGCGCGACTGCTACGCGGCCGTGGACATCGGGGCCTCGTCGGGCCGCGTGGTGGTGGGCTTCGTGGAAGACGGGCTCATTCGTTTGGAAGAGGTGCACCGCTTCGATAACCGCCAGGTGCGCCGGAACGGCCACGACTGCTGGGATGTGGAGCTGCTTTCGAGCGAGCTGGTGCGGGGCCTTGCCCTCTGCAAGGAGGCGGGCTTTGCCCCGAAATCGGTGGGCATCGACACCTGGGGCGTCGACTTCGTGCTGCTGGATGCCGAGGACAACCTGGTGGGCGATGCCGTGGCCTACCGCGACTCCCGTACGGCTGGCATGTACGAGGTGGCCGATGCCATCATGGCCCCCGAGGAGCTGTACCGCCGCTGCGGCCTGCAGCGCCAGCCCTTCAACACCATCTACCAGCTGCTGGCGCTTCAGCGCGAGCATCCCGAGCAGCTTGAGGCGGCCGACTCGTTCCTCATGATTCCCGACTACTTGAACTTCCTGCTCACGGGCGAGAAGGCCATCGAGTACACCAATGCCTCCACCACCGGCCTTCTGAATGCGGAGACTGGCGCGTGGGATGAGACGGTCATGGAGGCCTTCGGCATTCCTCGCCGGCTGTTCCGCAACGTCACCCACGCCGGCGCGTGCTTGGGGCCCGTGCGTCCCGAGATTGCCCGCGCCATCGGCTACGACACGCGTGTGGTGCTGCCGGCCACCCACGACACGGGCAGCGCCTATCTGGCCGTGCCCGCCTGCGATTTGCCGGCGGTGTTCCTCTCCTCGGGCACGTGGAGCCTGCTCGGCGTGGAGAACCGCAGCCCCATCTGCGCCGAGGCGGCCTTCCGCGAGAACTTCACCAACGAGGGCGGCTACCATTTCCGCTACCGTTTCCTGAAGAATATCATGGGGCTGTGGATGATCCAGTCCATTCGCCGCGAGCTGAACGGCATCACCTACGTGGTGGACGAGAAGGCCATCCGCAAGGGGCGCCTGCACCAGTACATGCGCGTCGAGGGCCTGGGGCACGAGGTGGGGTTCGCCGACCTCATCAAGGCGGCCGACGAGGCCGAGGCCGCTGGAGTGACGGCCTCCATTGTGAACGTGAACGACGAGAGGTTCCTCTCGCCCGATTCCATGATCGAGGAAATTTGCGCGGCATGCGAGGAGTCGGGGCAGCCCGTGCCCGAGACCTTGGGCGAGCTGATGCATTGCGTGTACGAGAGCTTGGCGCTGTGCTATCGCGAGGCCGTGGAAGGTCTTTCGCAGCTGGCCGGCCACGAGTACGCGTCCATCAACATCGTCGGCGGCGGCTGCCGGGACGGCCACTTGAACCGCCGCACCGCCGAAGTATGCGGCCTTCCCGTGTACGCCGGTCCCGTGGAAGGCACCGCGCTCGGCAACCTGGCCGTGCAGATGCTCGCCGACGGGGTGTTCCCGCACCTCAAGGCCGTGCGCGCCGCCATCGCCGAGTCCTTCGACGTGCAGAAGGTGGAGCCGTGATGGGCGATTCCGACCCCGACGATTTACAGCAAGAGCTTCTAGATACTGGTGAACAGAAAGGAAACCCGATGACTACCATGTACGATTTGGCCCGCGAGGAGTACGCCGCCCTCGGCATCGACACCGAGGCGGTGATGGAGAAGCTGGCCGCCAAGCCCATCTCGGTGCACTGCTGGCAGGGCGACGACGTGCTCGGCTTCGACCAGGAAGGGGGCCTCTCCGGCGGCATCCAGACCACGGGCAACTACCCCGGCCGCGCCCGCACCTTCGAAGAGCTGACCGCCGATTTCGAGGCCGCCATGGCCCTCGTGCCCGGTGCCAAGCGCATCAACCTGCACGCCTCCTACGCCGTCTTCACCGACGAGAATCCCTGGGTCGACCGCGACACCATCGAGTACAAGCACTTCGAGCCCTGGGTCGCGTGGGCGAAGGCGCACGGCTACGGCATCGATTTCAACCCCACCATCTTCGGCCACCCCATGATGAACAACGAGCTGTCGCTGTCCTCGCCCGATGCGGCCACGCGCGATTTCTGGATCCGCCACTGCAAGGCCTGCCGCAAGATCTCCCAGCAGATCGGCGAGGCGCTCGATGACCAGACGCTCTGCAACATCTGGATCCCCGACGGCCTGAAGGACGTGCCCGGAGACCGCTATGGCCTGCGCGAGCGCCTGCGCGATTCGCTCGACGAGATTTACGCCGAGAAGTACGACCGCGTCATCGACTCCTGCGAGTCGAAGGTGTTCGGCATCGGTCTGGAGTCGATGACCGTGGGCTCCAACGAGTTCTACCTGGCCTACGCCGCCACACACCCCGGCGTGTACGATCTGCTGGATTTGGGCCACTTCCATCCCACCGAGAACGTGGCCGACAAGCTCTCGGCGCTGCTGCTGTTCTTCGACAAGGTGCCGATGCACGTGACGCGCCCGGTGCGTTGGGACTCCGACCACGTGGTGCTCTTCGACGACCCCACCAAGGAAGTGGCCATGGAAATCGCCCACATCCCCGGCGCCTGGGAGAAGGTCATCATCGGCCTCGACTTCTTCGACGCCTCCATCAACCGCGTGGGCGCCTGGGCCACGGGCACGCGCGCCATGGAAAAGTCGCTGCTCTACGCGCTGCTGCAGCCGGGCGAGCGCCTGAAAGAGCTGCAGGACACCTACCAGTTCACCGAGAAGATGATGCTGGCCGAGCAGGCGAAGTCGATGCCCTTCGGCGCCGTGTGGGACGAGTACTGCCGCCGCGCCGGCTGCCCGCTCGATGGCGAGCTGTACCCGGCCGTGGCCGCCTACGAGGCCAAGATCCTGCCCGAGCGCATGTAAGGAGCAATCATGGCATTTTTCGATCAGGCACAAGAGATGCTTTCTGCGGGTATCGACACGGCGCGCGGGGCGGTGTCCGGCGTGGCCATGGAGCAGCTGGGCTTCGTGCGCGGGTTTGTGCGCCTGTGCAACGACGGCTGGGAGCAGGGCTGGCACGAGCGCAACGGCGGCAACCTCAGCTACCGCCTGCGTCCCGAGGATGTGGATACCGCCCGCAAGTTCTTCGACAAGGAGCCGCGCCCCTGGACGCCCCTCGGCGTTGAGGCGCCGACTATGGGCGGTCAGTACTTCCTCGTCACCGGCACCGGCAACTACATGCGCAATGTGGCGTCCGATCCCTCTCGCAACATCGGCATTGTGGAGCTGTCCGCGACTGGCGATGCCTACCGCATCGTGTGGGGTCTCGACGACGGGGGGCGCCCCACGTCCGAGTTCCCGACCCACGTCATGAACCACGCCGTGCGCTCTGCGGCCACCGACGGCGCCTGCCGCGTCATCTACCACGCGCACCCCACCAACATCATCGCGCTTTCCTATCTGCTGCCGCTGGACGCGCGCACCTTCACCCGTGTGCTGTGGAAGGCCATGACCGAGTGCGTCGTCGTGTTCCCGGCCGGTGTGGGCGTGGTGCCGTGGATGGTGCCCGGCGGCGCCGACATCGCCCGGGCCACCTCCGAGCAGATGAAGACCTTCGACGCGGTGGTATGGGCGAGCCACGGCCTGTTCGTCTCCGGCGCCGACTTCGATGCCACCTTCGGGCTTCTGCACACCATCGAGAAGGCCGCCGACATCTACGGGCGCGCCCGCGCTATGAACGGCGGCTCGGGTGAGTTCCTGAACACCATCACCGACGAGGGGCTGCGGCAGATCGGCCGCGAGTTCAACGTCAAGATCAACGAGGCCATGCTGGATTTCCCCGCGGCTTCGGCGACCGACAACTAAGCAACTAAGAAAGGGTCTGCAAAACTATGGCTCTGTCCCAAGAGAAAAAAGGTACCATCGCCGTATCACTCACCAACTTCCTCGACTCCGGCTGCATCGTGGCCTCGGGTGTGGCGCTGGCGGCCTGGGCGATCGCCTTCAACTTCGACAACGTGTGGGTGTCCATCTTGGGCGCCGTGGGCGCGAATGCCTTCGGCGCGGCGGTGGGCGCGCTCATCGGCGGCTTTCTGGCCGACCGCTTCGGGCGCAAGTTCATCTACACCTACAACCTGCTCGTGTACGCTACGGGCGTGTTCCTCATTATGTGCGCGGTGAACTTGCCCATGCTCTGCGCCGGCATCGTCATTTCCGGCCTGTCCGTGGGCGCCGGCGTACCGTCGTCGTGGAGCTACATCTCCGAGATGTCCTCCTCCACGAGCCGCGCCGCCAACATCGGCATCAGCCAGTTCGCCTGGTCCTGCGGCCCGGCGGTCATCTTCCTCATCGCACTTCTGTTCTCGTTCATCTTCCCGACCTTCGGGCCGGACGGCGCGCTTCTGCCGGCGGGCACCTACGGGCCCTTCGACGGCCTGTTCGCCATGCGCCTGCTGTTCCTCATCCTGTTCGTGGTGGCGCTCATCGCGTGGAATCTGCAGCGCAAGCTGGAGGAGTCGAAGGACTGGACGGAAAAGCAGGACGCGGCCGCCGGCAAGCGCGACACCTTCATCCAGATGATGGGCCGCGCGCTGACCAACTCCGTGAACGTGAAGTCCATCGTGTTCCTCGTTGCGGTGTACCTGACGTGGAACATCGTGGCCGGCACCATGGGCCAGTTCATGCCCTACATGTACGCGGCGGCCGGCAACCTGGATGACACGACCATCTCGCTTCTGCAGGCGGTCATGTGGATCCTCACGGCGGTGGGCTCGCTTGCCATCTTCTCGAAGTTCGGCGACAAGATCCCGCACCGCATTCTGTTCGCGGCCACGGCCGTCATGGCGCTGGCGGCCTGGGTGGTCATGGTGTTCTTCGGCATGCAGCTGGAAGCGGGCACGGCCGACAGCTGGGGCTGGCTTCTGTGGGTGTTCGTGGCGCTGTGGGGCATCTCGGCCGGCTTCTCGGCCCAGTGCTTCTACGCGCTGTGGTCCACCGAGCTGTTCCCGACGCTGTACCGCGGCGGCGTGCAGGGCATCATGTTCTTCCTGGTGCGCGGCGTTTTGGGCGTCTGGTCGCTCGTGGCCGTGGCGGGCCTCGGCGTGGAAACCCCCTCGGGCTTCGTGACCGCCGGCATCATCATGTGCGGCTTCCTTCTGGTGTCGCTCGTGGTGGGCGTCATCTGGTGCCCCAACACCCAGGGCCGCACCCTCGACGAGATCACCGAGGAGCGCTACGGGAAGCATATCGACTAGCTGCTCGGTGGGCGCGCCCGCTTGTTGAGCGCGTTCTCGATTCCGCAACGTTCCGCAACGGCCCCGCATCGTCGGGGCCGTTTTCGTAACTTCGGTTTCGCTTACCAGAAAACTCCTCGAAACAATGCGCCGTTAATTTGGAACGTGCCGGGGCGCAGCGGTTGCGGTGACTCCGACGTGGTATCTTATTCCGATCATCGACCCGAGTGAGGAGAGCCCCGTTATGTCGAAAGTGACCGATCTGTACGGCTCCATGGTGTTCAACGAGCACGTCATGCGCGAGCGCTTGCCCAAGGCCACCTATAAGCAGCTGATGAAGACCATCAAGGAGGGCGCGCCGCTCGACGAGGACGTGGCCAACGTCGTCGCCCACGCCATGAAGGAGTGGGCCATCGAGAAGGGCGCCACCCACTACACCCACTGGTTCCAGCCGCTGACGGGCATCACTTCCGAGAAGCACGACAGCTTCATCGACCCCACCGACGACGGCCTGACCATCATGACCTTCTCGGGCAAGGAGCTCATCCAGGGCGAGCCCGACGCCTCCAGCTTCCCCTCGGGCGGCCTGCGCGCCACCTTCGAGGCCCGCGGCTACACCGCGTGGGATCCCACCTCCTACGCCTTCATCAAGGACGAGGTGCTCTGCATCCCCACGGCCTTCTGCAGCTACACCGGCGAGGCGCTCGACAAGAAGACGCCGCTTCTGCGCTCCATGAAGGCCATCGAGACCCAGGGACGCCGCGTGCTCGATCTGTTCGGCGACGACTCGTCCGATCGCGTGACCACCACCCTCGGCGCCGAGCAGGAGTACTTCCTCATCTCCGAGAAGGACTATGAGAAGCGCCTCGACATCATGCTCACGGGCCGCACGCTGTTCGGCTATCCGCCGGTGAAGGGCCAGGAGCTGGAGGAGCACTACTTCGGCGCCATTCGCCCCACGGTGAACGAGTTCATGAAGGAGCTCGACGATGAGCTGTGGGCGCTGGGCATTTCCGCGAAGACCAAGCACAACGAGGTGGCTCCGGCCCAGCACGAGCTGGCGCCCATCTTCGCCGAGACGAACCGAGCGGTGGACGAGAACCTGCTCACCATGGAGAAGATGAAGCTTCTGGCCAGCCACTACGGCCTGGTGTGCCTGCAGCACGAGAAGCCCTTCGAGAGCATCAACGGGTCGGGCAAGCACAACAACTGGTCCATCTCCGCCGGCGGTCGCAACTTGCTCGATCCGGGCGAGAACCCCATGGAGAACCTGCGTTTCCTCGTGTTCCTCACCGGCGTTATCGAGGCGGTCGACGAGTACCAGGAGCTTCTGCGCATGTCGGCGGCGAGTGCCGGCAACGACCATCGCCTGGGCGCCAACGAGGCACCGCCGGCCATCGTGTCCATGTTCCTCGGCGATGAGCTGGGCGCCATCGTCGATGCGCTCATCGGCGATCACGACTACACCTCGGCCGAGCGCGTGTCCATGGACCTCGGTGTGGACGTGCTGCCGAACTTCATCAAGGACAACACCGACCGCAACCGTACGAGCCCCTTCGCGTTTACCGGCAACAAGTTCGAGTTCCGCATGCCCGGGTCCGCCCAGAACCTCTCCGACGTGAACATGGTACTGAATACGGCCATGGCTAAGTCGTTGAAGGAATTCGCCGACCAGATGGAAGGCAAGACCGGCGAGGAGTTCGAGGCGGCCGCCATCGACTACATCAAGCGCACCCTGCGCGACCACGAGCGCATCATCTTCAACGGCGACGGCTACTCTGCCGAGTGGGAGAAGGAGGCCGAACGCCGCGGCCTGGCCAATCACCGCACCACGGCCGATGCGCTGCCGTGCCTGGTCGACCAGAAGTCCATCGACTTGTTCGGCGAGTTCGGCGTGCTCACCGAGGACGAGGTTCGCTCCCGCTACGAGGTGAAGCTGGAGAAGTACAACAAGATCATGAACATCGAGATCCGCGCCATGAAGCGCTTGGTGCGCCGCGATTACCTGCCGGCCATCAACCGCTACGCCGCCAAGCTCGCCAACGGCATCACCTCCATCAAAAACGTGCTGCCCGATGGGGACACCTCGTTCATGAAGGACAAGCTGGAGAAGCTCGTGGCCGGCGCCGCGGAGATCAACCGCCAGCTGGAGAAGCTGCACGAGCTGCATCGCGCGTCGCTGGAAATCAAGGACCAGCAGAAGCGCGCCGACATGAACGCCCACGAGATCATCCCCGTGATGGAGGCCCTGCGCGCCGCCGTGGACGCCATGGAGATCATCGTCGAGCGCGACGCCTGGCCCGTCCCGACGTACAACGAGATCCTGTTCTATGCGTAGTTAGAAGCTTTCGGCCTCTAACTACGCCTGACGCTGCGGTCCCGACAGGCACCTGTCGGGACCTCGCTGACTTCCTTGGGCGCATCCCGGAGATTTCAAATTTAAGGTAATAAGAAAAGGCCCATACTGGGCCTTTTCTTGTGCGTCTTGTTGGAGGAAGTGCTTACACCCCTTGGCGGAGGCTGGCGGCCACGGCGTGCAGGATGTCGTTGCGCTGGGTGGAGGCCACGAGGCTCGCCAGGGGGGCGGCCGCCAGCGGCATGCTCGCGTCGACGAGCTCGATGAGCGCGCGGCCCACCACTTCCATGACGTCGTCCAAGGGGGCCAGGGGCACGCCGGCCGTGCGCAGGCAGGCCGTGGGGTCCCAGTCGCTGCCGGGCACGCTGTTGCCCATCTCGCTCACCAGGTCGTTGCGCTCGCGCAGGGCCGCCTCGCCCATGGGGCTCGACTCCGGCACGCGCAGGTAGCAGGCCAGAGCCTCGGGCAAACGGCCGGTCTGCCAGTAGGCGAAGGCGAGCCGGTAGTACACGTACGCGATGTCGTTTCCAGTGACGGCCACGCGCAGGGCCTCGCGGGCCACGTCGATGATGCGGTCGTAGTGATCGCCCTCGGCGAAGCAGGTGATGAGGTCGTTGTAGGCCGGGGCGCTGGTGGGGGCCAGCTCGATGCAGGCACGGGCCTGGGCCTCGGCGGCGTCCAAATCGCCCATGTCGCGGTAGATGCGCGAAAGCGACGAGCGGGCCGCCTGGCCGATGTCCGAGGCGCGCACGTAGCGCACGGACGGGTCGCTTTCCACGAGGCTCGTCAGGTAGCGGGCGAAAACGTTCTCGCAGTACAGGACGCGCCGCGGCTCGGCGGGCTGGGCGAGGTCGTCGGCCACCACATCGGCCGTCGCCTCGGTGCTCGTCTCGGCCACGATGTCCTCCAGCTGGGCCACTGCCAGAAGCAGCGAGTCGTCCTTCTCCTCCATGATGGCGCGGTAGCGGGCGGCCAGATCGGCGTTCTGCTCGCTCATGACGTCCAAATCGCTCACGATGTCGGCGTGCAGAAGCCCGCGCAGATCCTCCGGCAAAGGACGGGTGTCCTCGGCCACGGGGGTGAAGGGAACCGACAGCTCCACGGTCACGGGCTCGACCGGCTGCAGGTTGCCCCCGTCGTCGATGTCGGCGGCGAACTGGGTCAGGCGCAGCATGTCGAACAGCGCGGCCGGGTCGCACTCGGTGGCCGGGGCGGAGAACTCGCCGCTGCGGATCTTCGCCATGGCCCCCATGGTGAAGGGGATGCGGCCGAACTCCAGGGAGAGCACCGTGGGTCCGGCGATGGAACCCTCGCGCCCGTTCACGACGACGCGCGTGATGCCCACGGAGGTGCCGAAGGCGGCGGCGGCGATGAGCGCGGCCAGGCGCAGGGCGTAGGCGGCCGCGGCGGCGGGGCGCTGGGCGGCGCAATCGGCCCACTGGCCCGTGGCGCTGCTCCAGCGCGACTTCGGGAACACGTCGGGGGTGGGCAGCGACACGTCGGTCACGATGGTGCCGGTGGCGGCGTCGCAGGCGAAGCGGTATTCCAGGCGGAAGGGGAGTACCATGGCCTCGCAGGCGGCGGCCAGGCGCGTGGAGAGATCCCAGTTCCCGCCGCGGGTGCCCGTCGTGCCGTACTGGGTGTCCAGCTTGTTGTCGCGCTCGGCGGCGGTCAGGTAGTCGTTGGCGTCGTTGGCGATGGAACGCAGCACCTGCCAGTCCAGCTCGCTGCAGGCGCCCTCGGTCGTGGCACTCACAAAGGCGGTGCCCTCGTCGCCTTCCAAGGCCTTCGAAATGAGGGCCAAACGATCGAGCACGGACTCGATGCGCAAAATGGTGCCCCGGTTGCCGGCCGAAATCGTGCTGTCGTCGAAGATGGACCAGAACAGGCCCGTGGTGTTCAGGCGACGCAGCTCCACCGGATGCTCCACGGCGATGGCGCGCAGGCTGGGCGCCTCGGCTTCGGAGAGCAGGCGGGCGGCGTAGGCGTCGAAGCCCGAGGACGAGGTCGGGTCGGTCGGGTCGGCCATGGACACGCGGAACAGCAGGCCGTCGATGGCGTCGGGCAGCGGGGTGGCGGTGAACTCCGCCAGCGCGTCGCGGGTGGTGCGGCCCGAGGCAGTGGCGCCGGCCGCGTTCTGGGAGCCGCCGTCTTTGGCGGACTCCTCGGGGTTGTTGCCCTTTTTGCGGAAGAAATCGAACACGGCGGAACCTTTCACCGGAGTAGTTGGATAAGTCTGCCCATTGTCCCACAGTGCGCGGTGTTTCACCGTGTCAACTTGGGAGAAATTGCCAGACCATCACGGTTTTCAGGGGATTTGCGAGCTTAATTGACGAGAAAGGGGGTGAGGTCAACAACATTCATGAGCAAAAGCATCAGGAATGTTAGCGAGCGATGTGCGGTGAAGCCCTCTGCGGCGCCGCCCGTCAGGCATTGTGCAGTTTGTAGCCCATGCCCCACACGGTTTGCAGGTAGCCGTCGGTGTCCGTGGGCTTCAGCTTGCGGCGCAGGTTCGACACGTGCGCGTTCACCGTGGAGTCCTCCACCGAATAGGGCTCGCCCCAGGCCAGCTCGAACAGCTCCTGCTTGGTGAACACCTTCTGCGGTCGTGCCATGAGCAGTTCCAGGATGTTGAACTCCGTGCGCGTGAGGGCTACCTCCTCGCCGTCGACGCGAAAGACGCGCCCGTCGGGATCCAGCTCCCAGCGGCGGAAGGCGAGCAGCCGCTGGTAGCCGCCCGCGTCTGTGGCACTCGCGGCCGTCCCGGCATGCGCGCGCTCGGCATGGTGGCGCCGCTGAACCTCGATACGGGCCTGCAGCTCGTCTAAATCGAAGGGCTTGGTCAGATAGTCATCGGCGCCGGCTTGCAGAAGGGAGATTTTGTCGGCGGCGGTGATGCGCGCCGAGATGACAATGATGGGAAGCGCGCTGTCGGCGCCGCGGATGGCGCGCACGATCTCCTCGCCGGGGACGCCGGGCAGCATGAGGTCGGTGATGACCACATCCGGGCGCTGCTCTCGCAGAAGCATGAGGCCCTCGGTGCCCGAGAAGGCCTGGCGGCAGCGGTAGCCGCGACGTTCCAGATGCGCGCAGACCACCTCGTTGATAGAGGGGTCGTCCTCGATGATGAGTATGTCGGCAACGGTTTCCACGGGAAGCAGGATAATACGCGCGGATGCGTTGGCGTCGGCATCTTCAAACAATCTTAACGCTTCGCCAGAACTTTCTTTAATTCCCGCGTTCACACTGAAAGCCGTAGGAAATGCGGTATAAGCGAGAAAGGACGAGGCGATGGTGCGAGAGCGGGAACGCGAACGCGAACGAGAACGAGAGCGCGAGGGAAGAGGTAAGCGAGAAAGGGGCTGGGCATGAACGTCATCGAGGCCCGCGGGCTGACCAAGGTCTACGGCGGCCGCGCGGTGGTGCGCGATTTCACCATGACCGTGGCTGCGGGCGACATCTACGGCTTCGTCGGCAAAAACGGCGCCGGCAAGTCTACCGTTATGAAGATGATCTGCGGCGATGCGCTGCCCACGGCTGGCGAGGTGGTGCTGTTCGAAAGCGATCGGGCCGCGGCGGGGGCCGCGGGCGCTGCGGGGCCGGATGAGGGCGGCGTGCGGCGCATCGGCGTGCTGATCGAAGAGCCGGGGCTGCTTGTGAACCTGTCGGCCTACCGGAACCTCATGGCGAAAGCGCTTGCCTGGGGCATCGTGGACGGCCCGGCCCGCTGCGAGGAGGTGCTCAGGCTCGTGGGGCTCTCCTCGGTTGGCAACAAGAAGGTGCGCGGGTTCTCGCTCGGCATGAAGCAGCGGCTGGGGCTCGCCATGGCGCTGCTCGGCAGCCCCGATGTGCTGCTGTTAGACGAGCCGTTCAACGGGCTCGACCCCGAGGCGACGCGCGCCATGCGCAACCTCATCGTGCGCGTGAACGAAACCTTGGGCATCACGGTGGTCGTCAGCTCGCATGTGCTCGATCAGCTCGATCGCATGGCCACGCGCTACGGGGTCATCGCCGACGGGCGCATGGTGCGCGAGATGACGGCCGAGGAGGTGGCCGCCGAGTGTCGCAGCAGCCTGCGCGTTCGCACCGAGAGCCCGGCCCGGGCGCTGGCACTTTTGGAAGAGGCGTATCCCGCGCTCGCCTTCAAGGCGGAGCCGGACGGGGCCATTGTTATCACGGGGGACTACGACGATGGTGCTATCAGCCGTCTGCTTGCCGGCGCCGGCGAGGTGGTGCGCGAGCTGTCCCAAGGCCACCGCGATCTGGAAGAGTACTTCGTGGAACTGATGGAAGGAGGCGCGCAGTATGTTTAACCTGTTGAAGAGCGATATCTACCGCCTGGTGCACGGCAAAATGCTCTGGGTGGCCGCTATCGTGCTGGTGGCTCTGTCCGCTCTGGCCGCCGGCATGATGCACTGGGTGTCCTCGCCGGAGTTTCTGCGCATGACGGCGACGAGTTTCGAGATGACCGTGAACGTCAGCGACGGGGTGACCGGCGGGGCCGGCGTCCTGGGCGAAGGAGATGCTGCCGCTGCGAATGCATCGGCGGAAGCTGCGGCTGCGGCCAGCGCCTCGGGGCGCGGCCTGTCGCTGGATGAGCTGGACACGCTAGGCGCTGCCGAGGCCGCCGGATCGGCCGAATCCGAAGAGGACGGCGTGCGCGACGATGAGACGGCGAGCGATTCCGTATTCGCCTCGAGCGAGCTGTGGGATCTCGTCGCTGACAATCCCGAGGCGCTCAGCGACGCCGATTTCGAAGGAGTGTCCCGCGACATGCGCACCCTGGCCTCGCCGGCCGATATGCTGGGAGATATGGCGGTGTCGGGAGGGGCGCTGGCCATGGTCGTCTCGCTGGTGACGGCACTCTTTCTTGCCCAGGACTTCTCCATGCGCTTCGCGCGCAACTTGGTGATGGATCGCCGGGGACGCGTGCGCTACTACGGCGAGAAGCTGGTGCTCGTCGGTCTTCTCGCGGCCTTCTATCTGGCCGTGGCCGCCCTGGCCGGAGCCGCGTCCTTCGCGGCGGCAGGCTTCACCTATGCGGCGGCAAGCCCGTTGGGCGACCTGGCGCTCTTCCTCGGGCTGGCCTGGCTTTTGGCCTTCGCCTACGGGTGCACGACGGCGGTCATCGTGTGGGCGAGCCGCAGCGCCGGGGCCGGGGTGGCCTGGGCGCTCGTGGTCAGCTCCGGCATCGCCGGCTCGCTTCTCGGCCAGGTGCTGCTTCTGCTGGGCCAGGGCGAGCCCTGGATCGGCGCGTTGGAGCCGTGGATGCTCGCCTCCTGCATGCAGAATGTGGGCAATCACGCCTCGACGCTGCTCGCGACGCCTGCTGCCGCCCCGCTGACCATGGCGCCCCTCGCTGTGCAGGTGCTCATCGTGGGCACCGCTGCGGTCGCCCTCTGCGTCGTGCTGACGTTCGGCCCGCTGTGGAAGCGCGATTTGTAGGAGACATCCGGTGGAGGGGCGCGGCAACGTCTCACTGCATGCTAGTCTCCGTAGGGGGCGACCTCGGTCGCCCCTTGCCACAACTAGAGTCATGCGACAGGTGCTCTGCAACAAACGAAACGAGAAAGGACAGTTGTGACGCTTGCCATATGCTTCGGGGGCCTGGCGCTCTGCGGGTTCGCGCTGGTGCTGCTGTACGGCCACGAACTTCGCCGCATGGCCCGCTTCCTGCGGAATCGCGACGGGCGCTCCAATAGCCGCTTGACCACCGAAATGCCCGGACCCGGGTTCGCCGATCTGGCTCGTGCGGTGAACGGCACGCTGGATGCCGCCGACCGGCGCGAGCGCGAGCGCGCCGCCGAGCAGCGCCAGTTCCAGCGCGATCTGGCGAGCCTGTCCCACGACATTCGCACGCCGCTCATGGGTGCGAAGGGCTATGTCTCCCTGGCCGCCGAGGAGCCGGACGATGCTCGCCGCGCCCATTACCTGCAGGCAGCCGAAGCGCGCCTGGCCGACATGGAGGGCCTGCTGGACGCGCTGTTCGCCTACGCCCGCGCCACCGATGCCGCGTCCGATCTGGATAGGCGCCCCCTTGTCGTTCTGCCCGTGCTCGCCGATGTGCTCACTGGCCAGTTTCCCGCTTTCGAAGAGCGCGGCTGGGAGCCGGCGGTGGACTTTCCCGACGAGTCCCTGGTGGTCGAGGCCGACAGCGAGGCGCTGGCTCGTATGTTCGAGAACCTGGTGAGCAACGCCCTGCGCTATGGGACGTCCGCGCCGTCTATCATTCAGCGGGGTCGCACTTTGACCTTTTCCAACAAGGTTCCCGACCCGGCGGCTATCGACGTCAACCGTCTCTTCGAGCGCTTCTACCGCGCCGATGTCGCTCGCGCCCAAGGAGGCGCAGGCCTGGGCCTTGCCGTGGTGGCCAGCCTCGCTACCGCCCAGAACATAGAGGTTGAGGCCTCTTTGGAAGGCGACGAGCTCTTCTTGACCCTCGTCTTTCCCGCCACCCCCTAAGAGGCGCAGTAGGAGAGAAGGGCACATCTGGATTCACAAGGGCCGCTATCTGCCGCAATGAAAGCGGGGCTGCAACCTCACGTGAGGTTGCAGCCCCGTGTCGTTCTGCCCGACCCTGCGTACGCTAGAGTGCGGCGATTTCGCGGTAGGCGTTCATGGCCGTCTTGCGGCTCATCTTCGACGTGTCCCCTTTGAGGAAGGCGTAGAAGTTGCCCTTGTTCAGGCGGGTGACGCGGCAGGCCTCGGCGCGGGTCATATTCTTGTCGGCCAGAAGATCGCCGAAGGCGGTTGAGACGTACTTCAGGATTTTGCGGTCGACCTCGATGCGCGAGGAGTCGGTGCGCCATTCGACGAGGATGGTTTTGAACGGGTCGCCGTCGGGCAACATGCCCAAGTACACCTCCAGCGGACGCCCCGACGCATGCCAGTGTTCGACGAACTCGTCGAACATCTCGGCCGCTTTCGTGCCCTCCGCGCGCCGGAGCAGGTATTCCTCGCGTCCGTCGCAGATCGCAAGCAGAAGAAGCGGCGCGAATGCCTCGGGATGCGCATCCTCGGCGGCGGCGAAGAACTTCTTCGTGCTTGTAGTGTTTAAACCGGTCAAACCTTGGCAGCGTTTAAGTAGGAAATAGCGGAATGAACAGGCCATACTTCTCCTTTCTCTCTGAGAGCCGAAATTATTAATATAATCAAATAATACTTTTCATGACCGAATTAATCAAGAACAAGTTCGCGATCGCCACAAATGCCCCACGAGCGGCGATGGCCCATCGCTATCATTTTCAGTATCATCACTCTCGTTTATACTATCATTTACTCTATCATCACTATCATTTATACTATCATCCTGCAACAATATGATAGTGATGAGGAGATGCCATGGGACTTCCGACAAGCATAGAAACCCTGATCGAAGGGACTATTGTGGAAAGTGCGCGCATCGAATTCAAGGAGACGTGGGATCCGCAGGCATCTCTCAAGACTATTTGCGCGTTCGCCAATGATATTGACAACTGGGGTGGAGGGTATCTCGTCATTGGCGTTCGCGAGGATACCGCAGGCTATCGAACGGTAGTGGGGGTGCCGACGGATAAAGTTGATCTGTGGCTCAAGGATATGGTCAACAAGTGCAAGCTTATCCAGCCCGACTACATGCCCATTGTGGACGTTGCTGAGTACGAGGGCAAAGCCCTCATCGTCGTTTGGGCGCCCGGCGGAAGCGTGCGCCCCTACTCCTCCCCTAAAAGCATGGGGAAAAAGAGCGAGCGGATTTATTGGATACGCAAAATGGCGAGCACTCTGTCGCCATCCGAGGCTGAGAGACGCGACCTGTACAACCTCGCCAATAATGTCCCTTTCGATGATCGCGTGCACCATGGAGCGGAAGTTGACGACCTGAACATCACGCTCATCAAGGGATATCTTCGCGAGGTGGGAAGCTCGCTGTACGCGGAAGCCGATACGATGGACTTCGTAGAACTCTGTCAGCGCATGGATATCGTGCAGGGTCCCAAGGAATACCTGAAGCCGAAAAACGTCGGGCTCTTGTTCTTCGCGTCGGAGCCGGAACGCTTTTTCCCCTATGCGCGCATCGATATCGTTGAACTGCCCGAAGGGGAGGGAGGCAGTCGACTTGAGGAGCATATTTTTGCAGGCCCCCTTCATCATCAGATGCAAGATGCCTTGCGCTACCTGAGGAACAATGTCATCGAGGAACGTGTTCGGAAGTATCCCGACAGAGCCGAGTCCGATCGCTACTTCAACTATCCTTACGATGCGATCGAGGAAGCGCTTGCGAACGCTGTTTATCATAAGGGTTACGATGTGCGCGAGCCCATAGAGGTGCGCGTTCTGCCCGACCGCATTGAATTACTCAGCTTTCCCGGAGCCGACCGCTCGATCAGCGCCGAGGGCCTAAGGCAATTTCGGGCGGTGAGCCGACGGTACCGAAACCGACGGGTGGGCGAGTACCTGAAGGAGCTGGGTCTCACTGAGGGCCGCAACACTGGCATAAGGAAGATGCTCGCCGCGCTGAGGAACAACGGCTCTCCCGATCCCATCTTCGAGACCGATGAGGAGCGCCTCTATTTTCTTGTGACCATTTTCGCCCGCCAAGACGAGAAAGAGCAATTCGGAAACGCCTCGGGGAATTTTGCGCACGAAGGCAGCGTGGCCTCTCGGGGCTATGGGAGCGAGGGTAGTTTGTCGACGGAGAAGGATAGGGATGCTCCCACCTGCAGAAGGGTAGGCGCCGGCGAGAGGCGTGAGCTGCTGCTGCGCATGTTCGAGGAAGAGCCGTCTAGCTCCATTCTCCAGGCAAGCAAGCGTCTCGGTGTGAGCGTCGCCACCGTCAACCGCGATGTTGAAGTGCTCAAGCAAGAAGGAAGATTGATACGAGAAGGATCCAGCAAGTCGGGGTGTTGGCGCGTGTTGTGAGGGCGTCCGAATGGGGAGGGATGACACGTTGCTTGCCTTATGACCTCCGCTTCCGCTATGGTTAAATTGCGGAAGCGAAAGCGTGGGAAGAAGGATGGCGTGACGGTGTGTCCCGCAATCGGCAGTGAAGAAGTTCCCTGGGTTCGGAACGATGAAGAGCTCATGCTCGCCACAAGTCGGCGGCATCCGCCGACTTGTGGCGAGCGACGGACGATAGCTGTTTTGCCTCTACAGCTCCACTTCGTCGATGAGGTGGATGAGGTCTTGCTGGCTGTGGATGTTCAGCTTGCGATAGATGTGGCGGATGTGGGTCTTCGCTGTGCCCTCGGAGATGTAGAGCTGCTGCTGGATGTGAGATGACTTGTAGCCGCGGGCCAGGTAGTACATGACCTCGCTCTCGCGGCGCGACAGCAGGTAGGTGTTGGCGATGACTTCGCAGCGTTGACGGAAGCGACCTCGGGCAGCGGGGGTGTCCTCGGCTGGCGGGGTGGCGTCGGAGCCCTCAGCGAAGATGGAGCGCGAGAAGTCCATGGCCTGGCGGGCCGGGGAGGGGGCGGGGGTCGCAGCGCCAGTCGCGGCGGCTTCGACTCCTCCTCCTTCGACCTCGTCTTCGATTCCCTCTGCGTCGACACCTTGCTCCTGCGGGGCGTTTCCGCGGTTTGCGGTGGTTGCCGCGGCGGAGAGCGCCTCGAGCACCTCCTCGGGGTCGCCCAAATCGGCGAGGGCGGAGGCCACGGCCTGCTCCCACGAGGTCGCATCGGCGATCTCGGGCGCCTCATCGCTTGTGTGGACGGCCGTTGCCGCGTCCCCCTCGTTCACCACGATGAGCGGGGTGCGGGGAAGGTTCTGCGCAGCGGCGGCCCTCTTCGGCGTCACGGCAACGATAGCGGCCATCTCGTGCTCGTCGGGCAGAAGGGCGTAGGCAAGCATCATGGCCACAAGCACGATGAGCACGGTGCCCATTTCGCCGAGGCCGGTGGGCGTCCCGAGGGCCCCGGTGAACAGTGGCAAGGTAGAGCCGCCGAGGGCCGCCAGCGCCATAACACCGCGGCCGAGGCCGAATACGAAGATGGGGGAGAGGCGGAAGCGCTGGGAGAGCTCCGAGAAGAAGATCCACATAAGCGCCTCGAAGGACATGTATCCGACAAGCACCACCGAGGTCCCCCAAAACGACGTGCCCCCGGTCGTGAAGGGGATGAAAATGGCCGTTACGGCGATGAACGGGATGAGCGGCCGGAAGAAGATATGCCAGCGCTCGTCGCCGCCGAGGGCGAGAAACGTCACCATAATGAGCACCGTGGCGACGCAGGCGGTGACGAACAGCAACGCCTGATCTTCGAAGGCGCTGCCGGGCAGGATGGTCTCAATGGAGGTTTGGCGCATGATGCCCAGGGCCACGCCGAGGAAGAACACCGGCAATCCGAAGCGCATCACGAAACGCGCGTGATTGATGGGCAGCGGCTGGAAAAAGAGCTGGCGATTGTCGAAATCGAGGCTCACGTGGCGACGCAGCACAAGCAGGAGGGCGATTTCCGCAAAGGGAATGAGCGCGCTTGCCGCGCCGCCCCACGGGAAGGGGATCTGGTGCAGCACGAGGCCGTAGATGCCGAATCCGATGGCGATGGAGAGCGCTCCGTTAATGATGATGGAGGCTGAGTCGCGCCGCGAGAAGGCGATGCCCCAAGCAAGCAGCAAGATGGAAGAGCCCGTTCCCGTCAGGATGCCCGAAATGATTTGCAGCGTGCTGCCGTCGAAGGGCGATTCCGCGCCCGACCCGAGCAAGAGAAGCGTTCCCGTTGCGCCGAGTAGGGCGGCTGCAACGAGGGTGGGGGTAGCGTGCAGCGCTCGGATGAGCTTGGTGTCGAGGATGCTTGCGATAAGCAGCAGCAGGCCGTAGATGAGGATCGAGACGAAATAGGCCAGGGACAGCTGATCGTTGAAGGGCCCGGCCTGGAGGCCTCCGGTTCCGAAAATGCCGCCTTTGTCGAACATGGAGCTGTAGATCCACGCTTGATGCAGGCCGTAGCCGAACGAAATGAGACTTAATTCGCCGAAGGATGCGCCTTCCTTGAAGTCGATTTTGATCGTAACGCGAGGAACCTGAAACCCCATAATCCCCCTCCTGTGCGCCCGGCCGTCTCACCAGGCAAGATGGTGCTTAATAGTTGAGTCAGGGGATTATAGATAGCGGATGATGCTTCGTCAACCCCGCCTTCCCAAGCCCCTTTCCCGTGGCCCGCGCTGCGTGCGAGTTCCGGCTCGTGCCTGCGACCTCGCGTGCGCGCCCTGCGCAGGATGCGCAGGGCCACCGCTGGTCGACGATGGCCCTGCAACGGTCGGCGACCTACTTGGTCACCGTGATCACCACGTTGTCGTAGCGATCGAGAACGGTCGAGCCATCGCCCTTCGCGGGGGCGGTGTAAGCCTCGCTCACGTTCTGGGACGTGGCGGCGTAGGCGCCTTCCGCGTCCTTGTAGGCCTGCTGCTCGCCGGTGGCATACACGCTGATCTCAGCGTTGTAACCGTTGGCGGCGAGGTAGTCGGCCACCGACTGAACGTCATAGTTGTGAATGGCGTCCAGCCCGTTTTGGTTCTCGCTGGAGATGATGCCCTCGGTAAGGACGACATCGGCTGTGCTGCCCGCCGGAACGAACATCAGGTCGGAGTGCACGTCGCCTCCCACGGCGGTCTCGTCGACCACCATGAAGACCTCGTAGCTACCCAGACCGTCAGAGGAATCCGACACGCTGTCGTCGTGCACGTAGTAGAAGCCGTACGCCGGGACAGCGATCAGGGCTGCGCACAGGCAGGCCAGAACCGCGATGGCAAGAACCTTCTTGCCGAATGCTGCGTTGGTCATAAGTGCTCCCTCAATCGTGGTCGCCCCGCAGTTTCGCAACGCAGCCCCATTATGGCGCGCGCACAGAAAAGGTCAAGGGCAAAACCCCAGGTGCAGCGCACAATCATCCTCGTGGAAGGGCGAAATCATCACGAGAGGATGATGCCGCTTTTCGCAAAGATGGGCCTGGTCGTATGAGCTGGGCGCCGCGATGCTTCCTAGAATGCAGGACGAAGAGGATAGGAAGCGGCGTCTGCTATCGGATTGCTCGAGCGAACGAAGGGCGAAAAGAGCCTTCCGCGCATCGGGGTTCGCGATGACGACCGCACGCGAAACGAGAGAGGAAACCTGTATGGCCTATCAGCATCAGGGTTCTTGCGCGAGTGCCGGGGACACCCTCGAGCTGCTCGCCTTCGACGACGAGTTCGACCCTTTGGCGGTGGACGACTCGGAGATCGACCAGGAATGGATGGACGACGAGAACCCCTACGACACCATCGACTACCCCACCATGCGCAACATGCCCGAGACGGTGCACCACGATCCGGTGTACTCGCCGGCACGCCAAGGCAGCGCCACCGAGGCGCTTCAGGCGCTCATTGTCCGCAACCCCAACCGTCGGCCCGTGCTGCTGAACGTCATCGGCCTGTGCGAGGGCGGCTGCCCCTCGAGCGTCATTTCCGAGCGCGTGGATGAGTGGCAGCGCGACAACTGGTCGGTATACGCTCCCATGACGCTTTGCCGCATGTTGGAGCGCGCCGGAGCGCTTACGTTGGAGATGCCCGACGTGTCCGAGGAGCACGAGAGCGCCGAGGAGGGTGTGGCGTACCTGGAGATTCGCGAGACCGTGGATCCGGTGTGGCGCGCGACTCCCGAGGCGTTGGCCTTGCGCGCGGAGTACCTCGCCGGCAAGAGCTTCCGCGCGGTTGTGCTGGGATCCGACGAGGCGCGCTACGCCGAGGTGTACGCGGCGGTTATGGAAGCCCTTGAAGAGGCGCCGCGAAAGCTGGACGCCATTGAGAGCCTGACCGACGCCATGGAGATCACCAAGTCGCCGCGCCGCTTCGGTCAGCACTTCATCGATGTGCTGGAAACCTGCGACTGCGTCATCTGGGGCGATGGCGCCTGGAACTTGACCGATTTGGGGCGGGCTATGCTCGCCGAGCTGAAGAGCGCGAAGGAGGCTTAACGCTATGGTCGTTATGGAAGAAGCCGTCGTTGAGGAAGCTGCCGCTTCCGAGGATGTGAACCTCGTCGAGCTGATGAACGCCCGCGCCCGATCCTACGGCATGCTGGCGCGTCTGTTCCGCGAAGAGGTGGATCTGCCGACGCTGCGCGAGCTGCAGAAGATGCGCTTTCCCCAGGCCACGGGCAATGCGGCCGCCGATGAGGGCTACCACCAGCTGTACGACTACCTGAAGCGCGCCTGGGACGACTCGGTGACCGAGCTCGCCATCGATTACGTGAGCGCGTTCATCGGCCACGGCGTGAACGGGTATTCCGCCGCCTATCCGTACGAGTCGGTGTACACGTCCGAGCGCCGTCTGCTCATGCAGGAGGCCCGCGCCGAGGTGCTCGCCACGCTGCGCGAAAACGAGTTAAAACGCGGCAACTGGAACGAGGCCGAGGACCACATCGCGCTGGAGCTCGAGTTCATGCAGCGCATGGCCCTGCGCGCCGCCGAGGCGCTGTCCGACAACGCCGAGGACGAGGCGATCGCCTACCTGCGCACGTCCTACGACTTTTTGGAGAATCACCTGCTGAACTGGGTTCCCATGCTGGTCGCCGATATGCGCATGCACGCCCGCACCTTGTTCTACCAGGGTCTGGGGCAGCTGACGCTCGGCTCCCTGCAGGAGGACGAAGCCGTCCTGCGCGAGCTTTTGGATTCCGTGGAAGCTTAAGCGGCCTTTTGCGGCCCAAACCTTACTAACCCCTTCCTTCTTCCCCCTCCCTTCGTCGGCCCCGCCCCTCCTCGGCGGGGCCGACCCATTTTCGCGTGCTGCCCCGCGGTGTGCGAGAGGAAGCTACTTGGAAAACAGCGGGTAGCGTACCCAGAAACTACGCTACCCGCTGTTTTCCAAGCAGAATGAAGAGCGAGGAAGGAGAAAAACTACGCTAACCGTCATTTCTCAAGCAATTGAGGGATACCGTCCGGCGGTGAGGGGGGGGAATGGCGAAACAAGAAAAGCCCCGGTTGCGGGGCTTTTCTTGAGAGGGTTTGTCGGCGGTTGATGGGTTGCCGTGGCCCTAGTCGATCCCTGCGTCGGCGAGGAGGGCCTGGCCGCCTAAGGTGATGGGGGCGGCGGCGCCGGCTTCTTCCAGGAAGCAGGTGGGGCGCAGGGTGGCGATGCGCTCGCTGTCCTCCATGCGCACGCGGGCCACCTGCATCTTCGTGCGCTCGGCCAACTCGAGCGGGGCACGGCTGAACGCGGAGAACATCAACGCGTCGGTGGCTTTGGCGACGCCAGCGGCAAACGTGCGGCGATCGGCCTCGCGCACGCGGTCGCGGTCGGCGTCGGTGGAGACCACCTCGAAGGCGTCGCGGGCGGGCATGAATCCGTCCACGCAGCCGGTGACGTACAGGGCGCGGTAGCCGCAGCCGCACAGCTGCTCGTAGGAGCTGACGCGCACGGCGCGGACGTTGGCCTCGTGGGTGGGGAAGAACTGCGTCTCGCGAACCACGGCGTACAGGGTCGCGGCGTTCTCGTCGCCGGCCAGCGTCGCGGAAAGCGCCGCGAAGTCGCGCAGCTTGTCGGCACCGAGGGCCGCCAGCAGGTTGTATCCGCGGCGTCCTGCCTGGGCGGCGATCATCGCGCGGCCGGCCTCATAGCGCTCGGCCAGACGCTCGGCCCGGGGGAAGGGCTCCGCTTCGCCGGCGGTGCGGGCGGCAGCGGCCGCCTCCAGGGCATCCAGGATGCCGGCGTCGTGCTCGTCGCACCACTCCATCAGGAAGTGCCAGCCGTCGGAATAGGTGAGGTAGTTGCCGAAGCCCACCCACGCGCGCCAGGCGAACAGGTCGTCCGGGTCGGCCAGCAGATTCAGCGATGTGTAGGCGATAAGCGCTCGGGCGCGGTTCGTATCGCGCGGATCGCCGGCCAGGCGCTCGAAGCCCAGCGACGACACCGTAAAGCCGCGGCGGACGAGCATCTGCGCGAGGGCGTGCGCCCACTGCTTGTTGGGGGCGACGACGCAGAGGTCGGATTGGGCCGCCTCAGGATTTTCGGCGTTCACGGCGAACAGGTAGCGCGTCAGCCCGTTGAATTCCTCGTCCGGCGTGTTCCACTTCACGGTGGCGATGGCGCGTATGGTTCCCTCGCGCTGGTCGGCCGCAAGCGCCTCCTCATTGCCTGCGCGGACAACGGCATCGCAGAATGCGGTGACGTTGGGATTGCCGAAAGCGGTGTCCAGGGCGAACACGGTCACGTTCCGACGCAGGGTGTCGAAGGTGGCGAAACCCTCGGGGGCCGGGAAACTCGTGGCGATGCGCACGGTCTCGTCCGGATTGCCAGCGACGATGAGCTGGTCGCGGGCGAGCAGGCACAGGCAGGTCTGCTGAGCTGCGGAAAGGTTCTGGAAGTCGTCGGCGAGCACGAGGGCGAACCGCTGTCGCGCGCCGGCGCCCGCATCACTTTGCAGGTAGCGCCCGCAGAGGTAGGCCACCTCGTCTTCCAGCATGGCGTTCGTGGCACCGAGCAGGCGATGGGCCAGCTCCAGCACGTCCTTCTCCTCGCCCACGGCCCAGTCGTCCTCGGGGGCGAGCGCGCACCACTGCTTCTTGATGTGGCCGAGCTCCGAGCGCAAGCGGCGGGCGGGAGTCCCCAGGGTCTTCATGTCCTCCAGGAAGAAGTTGCACTCGAAGGGCGCGAGCACGCGGGGGGTGCGGCCGGTGGCGGCGCGGGCCTCGGGCGTTTCCAGCACGGCAAGGCACACCTGCTGGGCGCAGGCCACGGTGATGCGGCCGGCGATGTCTTCCACGTCCTGCACCCCGGCGGCGGCCAGGGCGTCCACCAGGCGGCGACGCGCCACGCGGGCCGCCTCGGCCGTGGAGGTCTCGATGAGGATGTCTTCGGGGGCGCACCCGGCGGCCACGGCGGCAGCGGCCCGGCGCAGCAGCGCCTCGGTCTTGCCGGAGCGCGCGGGGCCGACGATTTTGGCCGTGCGGCCGTCGAAAGCGGCGATTTCTGCCATCATGTCAGTCATGAGTGCCTCCTAATCGGCCAAGATGCCGCTGGTCGAGTCGAAATCGCGCGTGGAGCCATCGGCGTAGACGACCGTCCACTGATCGAAGGCGAGGGCGAAATCGGCATCGGGCAGGGCGTACTTCTTTTGGATGTCCTCGCCCAGATGCGCCTCCTCGGCGATGCGCTCGGCCACGATTTCCTCGGCGGTTTTGTCAAGCTCGCCGCGCTCGACTTCTTCCAGGTCGTGGGCGATGCGGGCGCGCACGACGATATCGGTCGCTTCCTCGGCCTCAAGCGCCGCTTCGGCGGCCTCAGCTACCAGGACAGGGGAGGCCATGAACGACTCCTCGGCGGCCCTCTCGGCAGCCTCGGCCTCGGCTGCAGCCGCCTCTTCGGCGGCGCGGGCCGCAGCGGCCTCGGCCTCTTTGCGGGCCTCAAGCGCTTCCATGCCGGCGACGTACTGCTGCTCGTAGGAGGCCGCGGAAGGCAGCGTCACGGCGACGACGTCCTTGCCGAGCGCGCCGGCGTTCAGGGCCTCGCGCACGCAGCTCACCCACTTGCTCTCCTCGGGGTCGATGCCGCAGGTGGAATCCAGCCGCATGCGCACCACGAGGCGACCGCCCTGCAGCTCGATTTCCAGCCACGTGAACACAAGCTCGGGCTTGCTCTCTTCGCGCTGGCGGCGGTTGAAGATCTTCATCTGGTTGTCCACGGCGTGCACCTGGTTCAGCAGCCAGTGCTCGATGTAGTCGCTCCACAGCGCGTCGGCGCCTTCCACGGAGGAATCCAGGTACTCGCGGGCTCCCACGCGCACGGTCATGCGGAGGGTGTTCACCGGCTCGCCGTCGGCCGCCGGGTGGGTGCGCACCACGGGCGTTCCCAGATAAGAGTAGCAGCGATCGATCTCCAATCGCAGCTCGTGATCGACGATCGACTCGTCCAAATCAAGCGTGAGGGCCATGGAAGGATGGGGCTTGCTCATCCGTCTCTCCTTTCTTTTTGGCAGGTTCCGCGAAAGATCCTTCAGCCAGCTTCGGCTCGTCTTGAATCCTGAGGGGAAACTGCCGCCTATCCTCTTCGCCATCCAGTATAGAGAGGCCTCGAGCAGGGAAATCATCCCATCGAGATGAGCGCGCGGGATGATTGCCGTCCCTTAAATCGGCCTGCTCTTATGATTGCGCGGCCCGCACGGCCCATACCATTTTCAACCGTTGGGCAACAAAACATCGGTGGCCGCTCGACAGCGGAAGTGGATCTTCACCCCCTCCACTCGCGAAGGCCGCCGACGCCGCCGAGGGCCGCCGGTGTTTTGTTGGAAAGCATCGAACGAAAGAGAGAGGAGGACCCATGGCTAAACTTTCACTGACTCGTCGCAGCTTCCTGAAGGCGGCCGCCGTCACGGGCGCTGCGAGCACTCTGAGCTTTGCCGTAGCACCGTCTGCGGCTTTGGCCGAGGGCGTCGACGAATCAGCTGGTGAGGTCAAGCGCATCCGTTCCTGCTGCCGCGCGTGCGGCAAATGCGAATGCGGTGTGTGGGTCACCGTGCAGGACAACAAGGTCATCAAGGTAGAAGGTGACGAGTCCAACGCACACAGCCGCGGCCACTGCTGCGCGAAGTCCCAGGCGTCCATGCTGGCGCTGTACCACCCCGATCGTTTGCGCTACACCATGAAGCGCACCAACCCCAAGGGCGAGGACGATCCCGGCTGGGTGCGCGTCAACTTTGCCGAGGCCATGGACGAGATCGGCGCCAAGTACAACGAGCTCATCGACAAGTACGGCGGAAAGTCGATCTTCTCCATGGGCGGTACCTCGCGCGTGTGGGCTCAGCCGCCCTACGGCACCCTGAAGTCCGTCTTCGGAACCCACAACTTCCATTCCGCCTACGAGATCTGCAAGGGCCCGCGCCACTTCGGCGGCGTGCTCACCGACGAGAAGGGCTCGCCGTGGATGGAGGTGGAGCAGGGCCCCATCGTGTACGTGCAGTGGGGTACCGCTTCCGAGTATTCCAACTACGACTCCACCAACCGTACCGTCGTGGACTGCTCGCAGCGCGCCTACAAGCACATTCTCGTTGACCCGCGCATGAGCCCGCTCGGCAAGGAGGCCGACCTGTGGCTTCCCATCCGCGTCGGCACCGATTTGGCCATGTCGCTCGGTTGGCTGAAGTGGATCGTCGACAACGACGCCTACGACAAGAACTTCGTGAAGCGCTGGTCCAACGGCCCGTTCCTCTACAACCCCGAGGCCGACGGCAAGACCTACAAGGGCTACTTCCTGGAAATGAACGGCGGCATCCACATGACGAGCCGTCTTCTCACCGAGGCCGACCTCGACCGCGAGTGGGTCTCCCAGTTCTGGGAGCCGGCGCCGGAGCAGTACTCCTACCGCCGCTTCATCTGCTGGGACGCCGCCAACGAGAAGCCGACCTACTGGGACGCCGAGGAATGCCAGTGGGAGGGCGAGAAGCACAAGATCCCGACCACCGGTACCTGGATCGAGCACCCCTACAAGCCCATCATCGCCGATGCCTGGCTGCCCGATCCCTCCAAGTTCGCCGACCCGGCCGATCCGGCCTACGACGCCTACTGGACCGGCGAGGGCAACGAGAAGGGCGCCAAGTCGAACCCGAAGGGGCTGCCGAAGGACCCGGAGCTGTGGCCCGACGGCGTGCAGGTCAAGCTCGCCAATGGCAAGATGATCGAGGCCAAGTCGGTCTGGCAGGAGTGGGAGCACAACCTGGAGGAGTACACGCTCGACCGTGTCTCCGAGATCACCGAGGTTCCCGCCGACAAGATCGAAGAGGCCGTGCGCACCTACACCACGCGCCTGAACCCGCTTCACGGCAACGGCGGCATCCACTACCAGCTGGCCCCCGACCAGACGGGCCACGCCGTGCAGAACACCCGCGCTCTGCAGCTCATTGCCTGCCTCACCGGCAACTCCGACGAGCCCGCCGGCAACCGCGGCTCCTCGAAGGCCCAGGTAGACGGCTGCTGCGGCCGCGCCAACATGATCGTGACCGACCACGAGCCGGTCGACTGGGGCATTCGCGAGGGCATCGGCACCATGGAGCTCGGCAACACGCCGCGCGACCTTTCCGTGGAAGACCAGATTCCGCTGATCCAGAACTTCGTGAAGTACCTGCAGGACGAGAACTCCCCGCTCATGGAGCGTTACGGCAACCACATCCCCACTGATGAGGAGGCCCGCATCATCGCCATGCGCAAGGGCGGCGACTACAAGGGATCGCGTTCCTTCCCGGGTCTGAAGACCCCGTTCGAGAACAACGCGGACCAGATTTCCGCCGAGCGCTTCCCGCTGCTGCGCTTCTGGAACTCCTGGACCGACGCCTCCTCCATTTGGGACGCCATCCGCGAGATCGATTCTCCCTACAAGCTCTACGGCGGCATCTGCATGTCCGGCGACTTCATGAACCAGTCGAATCTGCTGGAGGCGTGGGACGCGCTGACGCAGCTCGACTTCTGGGTGGACATCAACCTGTGGTCGTGCCCGAACAACGGCACCGCCGACTACGTGTTCCCCTGCACCCACTGGCTGGAGACCAACACGGGCCGCGTGTCCCAGGGCGCCGGCGGCATCTTCGGTGCCGGTCAGCGCTGCGTCGAGCCTATCGGAGACGTGGTCTTCGACCCGACCTTCGTCGTGTGCCTGCACAAGTCCATGGGCGTGCCGTTCAACGACCGCGACCCCGAATACGACGAGTGGCTGAACCTCGACTACCATGACTTCATCCAGGCCGGCGGTTCGGTGGGCTATGAGGAGCAGGAGTACCGCGTGCTCAAGGACGCCACCGACTGGTGGAAGACCGAGGAGTACCCCGACGGCCCCGACTTCCCGCAGTACGCGGCGAAGTTCCAGGAAGAGGGCTGGTTCGACTGCCGCAAGTGGCATCCCGAGCGCTGGGGCACCTACCGTCGCTGGGAGATGGGCTACCGTCGCCAGCAGGCCGGCTACAACCTGTACGCCGCCGTGGACGAGAAGTGCGCCTTCGGCACCCCCACCGGCAAGGTGGAGATCTGGTCGACCATCTGCGAGTCCTACATCGGCGACACGGTGACCGAGTCTTATGTGCTCGAGACGCCGGGTACGTCTGCCAAGGTGGGCGAGAAGACCCCGTACTTCGCCCAGGTGTGCTCGCCGGATCGCGACGCCTATGCCGGCGACATTCCGGATATCGACAAGTTCCCGCATTGGTTCGAGCCGAAGAACTCCCGCGTCCAGGCGCCCGAGTGGTACGACGCCAACCTGGTGGATGGTGCGTCCTACAACAGCGACAACTACCTGAACAAGCCCTACCACGGCATCGCCGGCGTGGGCAACGGTCAGGCGACCGACAACGGCACCACCGACAACCTCGAGGCCTACAAGCAGGCCGTGAAGGAGAACCCGGAGGCGACCTTCATCTGCACCTCCGGTGCCCGCCAGCCCGTCTACTTCCACTCCGAGCACCGTCAGCTGCCCTGGTGCCGCGAGCTGTGGCCGTCCCCGCGCTTCGAGATGAACCCGAACGACGCGGCGCGCCTAGGCATCGAGCAGGGCGACTGGATCTGGGTGCGCACCCCTTGGGGCGCTATCCGCGAGGTGGCCGATCTGTACTACGGCATCAAGGAAGGCACCACTAACGCCAACCATGCCTGGTGGTACCCCGAGATGGATCACGCCGCCCACGGCTTCGAGCTCGTCGGCATCAACTGCACCATGGACAAGTACGCCCAGTGCTGGATCTGCGGCGCCTCCCAGCTGCGCGGCAACCCGATGGTCGTCTACAAGGCCACCGAGGAGAACTCGCCGTTCGGCAACCCCGTGCCGTGCGACCCGTGGGGCAACGAGGCGATCACCAACGCCAACGACCCGCGTCTGAAGGAATGGCTGGCCAACGACCCGCGTCTGGACGACTCGAAGGTGGAGCTCACCTACGCGAGCGCGGATGCCAAGGGCCTGCAGACGATCAGCCTCATCAAGGAATAGAAAGGAGGAAGATCAATGGCGAATTACGCGATCATCACCGATTTGAACCGTTGCACGGGCTGCCTTGCCTGCACCGTGGCGTGCAAGGCCATCAACGGCGTGGACGTGGGCAACTTCTGGATTAAGACGCTGCGCGTCGGTCCGCATCCCATTGAGGGCGGTTCCGGCACCTTCCCGGACGTGGAGATGTACTTCCTCCCCGTTCAGTGCCAGCACTGCGAGAACCCCGAGTGCGTGAAGGTGTGCCCGACCGAGGCGTCTCATGTCGCCGAGGACGGCACCATCCAGATCGACAAGGACAAGTGCATCGGCTGCCAGTTCTGCGCCATGGCCTGCCCCTATGGCGTGCGCTACCTGAACCAGACCGAGCGTGTTGTGGAGAAGTGCACGCTGTGCGAGCAGCGCACGAGCCAGGGCGAGCTGCCCCAGTGCGTGGCCCAGTGCGGCGCCCGCGCCCGCTTCTTCGGCGACCTCGATCAGGGCGTCGAGAACTTCGAGGCCCCGGCGCATCCGGACACCCCCGGCTGCCAGTACGACGACATGACGAAGACCCGCGTGAAGCTCAAGGACTACGTGGAGGCCTTTACCGAGAACGACATTCATCACCTCACCAACAAGGGCAACAACCCCAAGCTCATGTACTTGTTGCGCGAGGGCCGGAAGTGGAGGGAGTAACAACCCATGGAAATTCAGTGGCCCCTTATTCTCTTCACCTTCTTTAATTGCCTCGCCGGCGGCATCTTCCTGATGCAGGGCATTCTCACCCTGTCCGGCAAGGGCAAGGCCATGCAGCTCGCCTCCTGCATAAGTGCGATTGTGGCGCTCGCCATCGGCGGTCTGTCGGTGTTCTTCCACCTGCAGCATCCGCTGCGCATGCTGAACGGCTTCGGGCACATTACCTCCGGCATTACCATCGAGCTGATCTTCGTGATCGTGTTCGCCATCGCCGTGGTGCTGTACTTCCTCATGATGCGCCGTTCCGAGGAGGGCGTGGCCCCCAAATGGTGCGCCGTTCTGGCCATCGTCGTGTCGCTGGCCCTGCCGTTCGCGACGGGCGACTCCTACCTGATGAGTGCCATTCCCGTGTGGGACACCATGCTGCTGCCTCTGTACTACGTGGTGGCCACGGTGATGCTGGGCGGTCTGGCCGCCATGATCATCGCCGGCGCCACGAAGGCCGCCGACGCGGTGAAGCTGTCCGCTACGGTGGCCTTCATTGGTGCGGTTGTGTGCGCCGTGGTGAGCGTCATCTATGCGGTGGCTATCTCCGGCATGGGCGCGAACTATACCGAGATGCAGTACTACTTCGACCCGACGCTGCCCGACGTGGCCATGCGCCAGTCCGAGCAGATTACCGGCGCCATTCTGGCCGGCGAGCATGCCGTGGCCTTCTGGCTGGGCAATGTGGCTATCGGCTGCGCGGTGCCTGCCGTGCTGGCGGCCCTGGTGATGACGGGCAAGATTCCCGCCGAGAAGGCTCTGGCTGTGGCGGTGGTTGCCCTGGTGTGCGCCGTGATCGGCGCCATCGTGTGGCGCGTGCTGCTCTACGAAGTGGCCGTGAACGCTCTCATCCAGTTCCAGTGGGCGCTTTAGCAGTGTGTTAACGAAGCCAGATGCGGCTGCAGCTGCGGCCGCATCTGGCAGGGCGCTTGCGAGGCGCCCGATCCCGGATGCCCCTGGCATCCGGTATGAGGGAGCCGCTCGTCTCTGGTCGGTCGGTCGGCACTCTTTGAGAACCTAAGCGAGGCGGGCTTTTCTGACAGACGAGCCCCGCAGGCAACGCGCATGCGCCCGCCTCGCTTTTTGTTCAAAATGGGGTACTTCTCGTAGTTTTTAGGGTGTGATTTCTCCATTAGCTCTGTGGATGGGAGGAAAACCCCAGGTGGCGATTGCTGCTTTAGGGATCGGCTTTTTGGCAAGTTACGAGAAGTGCCCTATTTTGCTCATTTCGCCCTGACGAAGGAGCGTTTGGGTCTCCTGAAGCTTTTTTGCGAAAAGGCTTCAGGAGGAGCAAACCCTCAGATGATTCTTGAAGAGGAGGAATCAATGACAGAGGAGAAGAAAGAGGCGCCGACGTCTGCTTCAGCTGGAGCAGCGGGCGCGCAAGTCGCCCCGACGCTGGAGAGCGTTGATGCGGCCGAGGCCAAGCGCGCACCTCGCGGCGGCATCACGCGGCGCGGGCTGTTCATCGGCGTGGGCTCGACGGTGGCCCTGCTCGGCTTGGGCGGGTTGCGCTATGCGGGCCACAATCCGCTGAACCGACCGCCCGGAGGTGCCGACGAGGCCCATCTGGTGAGCGGCTGCATCCGTTGCGAGCGCTGCTATGAGGCGTGTCCGCGCCAAGCCATCGTGCCGGCGAAGATCGAGGACGGGCTACTCGGCATGCGCAGCCCTATGCTCGACTTCAACACGGGGAACTACTGCGACTTCTGCTACGAGGAGAACGGCGGCAACCCCTTGTGCGTGGCGGTGTGCCCCACGGCCGCGCTCGAGCTGCCGGCAACCTACACAGTGGGCAACCCGGAGACCGGCGAGACCGGCGACATCATCATTGGCACGGCGGAGATTGATCCGCGCACGTGCCTAGCCTATCGCATGACCGGATGCCGCGACTGCTACGACGCCTGCAACTACGGCGCTATCGAGCTGAAGGATGAGGGCGGGGCAAACCCCATTCCCTATGTCGTGGAAGACAAGTGCAACGGCTGCGGTGCCTGCCAGGCCGCCTGTCTGTCGCTGTCCTCCGGTTCTATCAAGTCCAGCGAGCGTGCCATTGTCGTGCGCCCCGTCGAGGCCTAAAGGGGGTAAACCATGGCTAAGAAGAACGAAACGATGGAAACGCCCGCTTCGTCCCCGACTGCGGGCGCGAAGATGAAAAACTCTGCGAACGCGCTGGCTGCGAAGCTGAAGACGCGTCGGCTGCGCACGGTTGTGGGCGCTGTGGTGTTCGTCGGTATGGCCGCCGGCCTCATCGCCGGGGTGAGCATGGGCACGATGTCCGGCTTCGGTTGGGACACGTTCTCGATGCTGTGCCCTTTGGGCGCCCTCGGCACCATGATCGCCACGAAGACGATGATTCCCCGCGCTGTGGTGTCGCTGGTGCTCATTGCCGCCCTCGTGTTCGTGTTCGGTCGCGCCTTCTGCTCGTGGCTGTGCCCGACCATGCTCATCGACCGCATCCGCGACTTCTTCCGCTCGCCCAAGAAGCGTCGGGAGCTCGAGGAGAAGAAGAACTCCGAGATCAAGGCCATCTCGCAGCAGGAGCTGGCGAGTCTGAAGGCGGCGCGCGAGGGTCATACCTGCGGCGCCTGCGGCAAGTGCCAGCCGGTGCACCACGGCAAGGTGGACTCGCGTCATGCGGTGCTCGGCGGAGCTTTGCTTTCGACGGCGGTCTTCGGATTCCCGGTGTTCTGCCTGGTGTGCCCGGTGGGCCTGTCGTTCGCTACGGTGCTCGTCATCTGGCGGGCCTTCGCCCATGGCGACGCGACGATCGGGCTTATCCTTATTCCGGCGATGCTTGTTATCGAGTTGGTGGTGCTGCGCAAGTGGTGCTCGAATTTCTGCCCGCTTTCGGCGCTCATGAACCTGGTCGGGCGTTTCTCGCGTACGTTCGTGCCTACCATTAATGACGAGAAGTGCCTGGAGACGGCCCGCGCCACCTCCTGCAGCAAGTGCGCCGAGGTGTGCGATGCCGACATCAACATCCGTCATCCGGAATTCGGTCTGCGCACCATGGCCGACTGCACGCGCTGCCGCAACTGCGTGGACGTGTGTCCCACCCATGCCATCACCATGCCGGTGTTCGTCGGCAAGAAGGCGGGCAAGACCGTCGTGGAAATTCCCGACCCGGTTATGGACGACCTGGAGCCGAAGCTGGACTAGCGACTCGTTGGGGGCGGCCCGCGGAGCCCGTGCTCGCCGCCCGCTGCGCGCTTGGTTCCCTTCCGAACGCGATAAAAGAATCAGCGAAGATGACGCACATAGGTCGGTACCATCCCGGCATCGTTGCTGCTGAAGTGGAAGCTGATTCTTAACGATCGCGTTCTCCAGGGGGCGCGCAGAGGTCGTCGATCACGGGTTCCGCGGGCCGCCTCGCGAGGCGGGATTAAGTTGCAAGAGCGGGAGTGCTTTGGGAGAGGCTCGACCGTCTTGGAAGAGGAGTAACAATGGTTGAGACGATTGATGCGGCTGGCCACCGGTATGTGGGCACCGCATTTGCGGCGGTGGACAGCGGGGCCATTCGGGTTCATCGGGGGCGGTGCGCGAAGGTGCGCAACCGCAACGTGGATTGCCTGAAGTGCGCGGCAGCTTGCACCTCCGGCTGCATTTCTCTGGAAGACGGCGAGTTGGTGATTGACGCGGCGAAATGCGTCGGCTGCGGCACCTGCGCCACGGTGTGCCCCACGTGCGCCTTGGAGTCGCTGAATCCCTCGGACGCCGAGTTGAAAGCCGCCTGTCTGCGCGCCGTGCGGGGTGACGAGGTGGTCATTGCCTGCAGCCAGATGGAGGCGGCCTTGGGTGATTTGCTAGTGCCCGGTGCCGCGGCGTTCGTGGTCTGCGCGGGGCGCGTGGATGAGTCGCTGCTGGCGGGACTCGCCGCCGAGGGTGTAGGCCGCGTGACGGTGCTTTGCGGCGATTGCGATCACTGTGCCCAGCGCCACGGTCGCGACACGGCGGAGCTGGTAGCCGAAACGGCGCGCCAGGTGCTCGCCACCTGGGGCGACGATTTGGAAGTTGTCGTGACCGATGTGCCTCCTGCGAGCATTCTCGCCGAGGGCGCCGATGAGGCCGCTGCCGAAACCGTTCGCGTAGCTTATTTTGCCCAAGTGCGCTCCTGTCCGCCCCTTCGCGAAGCCGAAGGAGTGCGTGTCGGTTCATCTGCGGGGCAGGACGCTCCCAAGCATCCTGCCCATTCCCTCCACGTGATGAAAGACGGCACGTTGCCGCATTTCATTCCCGATCGGCGTGAGCGCTTGCTGGACGCACTGGCGCAGCTGGGGGAACCGGAAGGCGACAAGCTGGAAACCCGGCTGTGGGGTGCGGTGGTCATCGACGGCACGAAGTGCGTCTCCTGCCGCATGTGCGCGACGTTCTGCCCTACGGGCGCCATCGCGAAGTTCGACGACGCCGACGGCACCCTGGGCGTGACTCACACTCCGGGCGACTGCGTGAAGTGCGGCAGCTGCCGGGACGTGTGCCCCGCCGATGCCATCACACTGCTCGACGCCGTGCCCGCAAGCTGGCTTACCGGCGGCAACCGCCACCGCTACGTCATGACGCCCCGTCCTGTGAGCCTTACCGACAACCCCCACCAGATCCTCGACACCTTCCGTCTCGACTTCAACGGAGACATCTTCGAGCGGTAGGGGAGCCGCAGCGATCGCCGAGGCCCTCCGCGCAGGGAGTCGGCGATCGGTTAGCTAGTCGCTCCCCATGGTGCGTTGCCGAGGTCACTTGGGCGATGGCGGGAGCGCTGCAGTGACGAACCTCTGATTTCTTCCCAAAGCAGGAGAGGCCGCATCTCCCGACTGCCCGAGCCCCCGCCCTGGCAGCCACGCGGTCTCGATCTGCTCCAGCCCCCGGCGCCCCTATCCTCTTCACGGCGCCGGGGGCGTTTTATGCCAAGGGCAAACGCAGGGTGAAGGTGGTGCCTTCTTGTGCGGTGCTGGTGACGGCGATGGTGCCCTTGTGGGCTTGGGCGATGTCGCGGGCGATGGCCAGCCCCAGCCCGTAGCCGCCGGTGTTGGCGCCGGGCTCGCCACCGTTGTTTTCGGCGTCGGCGGCGTTGTGAGTGCGGGCCGCATCGGCGCGATAGAAGCGGTCGAACAAATGCGGTAGATCGGCCTCATCGATGGGCTCGCCGCTGTTGCGCACGGAGAGGACGGCCTCGCTGGCGTGCGCCCTCAGCGTCACGGTCACGGTGCCACCCGCATTGGTGTACTTGCAGGCGTTGTCCAAAAGCACGGCCACGGCCCGCTGGAGGCGCGTGGCGTTGCCCCGCACGGTAATTCCCTTGTCGATGGCGCACTCCCACATGAGTTCCCGCTCGAAGGCTACGGCTTCGAACGTGAGGGCCTCGCCTTCCACCAGACGGCTGAGGTCGACGATGCCTGCAGGGCCTTCCGAGGCTTGGGCGCCCTCCGGAGCCGGTCGGGCCAGATCGAGCATATCGGTCACAAGGCCTTGCATGCGCTCGGCCTCCATCTGGGTGCTCTCAATCCACTGGCGCTGGCTGGCGATGGTGTCGCCGCCGCGCTGCCGTAGGATGGCGTTGTTGGCGAGAATGACCGTGAGCGGGGTTTTCAGCTCGTGGGACGCATCGGCGATGAACTGCTGCTGTTGGGCCCAGGCGCGCTGCACCGGACGCAGCGCCCAGCGCGAGAAGACGAGGTTCAGCAGGAACAGCAGGCCCAAAGCGCCGAGGCCCACGGCGGTGAGCACGAGGGCGAGCGAGCGCCAGCCGTCGGCAGCGCCTCCGTCGGCGAAGGCCACCATGAGATCGGGGCCGGCCTCATGCTTGGCGAAGTACAGCCCGACGTCGGGCAGGTATCCCCAGGATTCGGCGGTGCTGACGACTTCAGGTATGGCGCGCACGAGGAGCGCCTCGGGCACGGTGGCTCCCGAGCGATCCGTTAGCTGCATAACCGTGCGGTCGGCGATATAGTAGACCGCCACGGGCAGCGATGCCTCCTCGGTGGTGCCCGGGCCGCCGATGCGGGGCGGCGCGAAGCCGGGATCGCTGGTGCCGGCGCCGATGTCCTGGGTGGGGGTGGGGGCCGAGCCGCCTTCCGCACTTTCGCCTGCGCCTGCGTTGCCGCTCGTGGCGTCTTCCGCGTTGCCCGCTTCAACGTCGCTGGCTGCCCCGTCGTCGACGCGGCCCCCGTCATCTTCCGTATTGCCACCGTCGGGGGCGTTCTCGTCTCTTTCCCGAGGGCCCTCGCCCCGGTGGAACGGCTCGGCATCAGGGATGAGCTGCGGTTCGTGCAGAGATCGGCTCGTGGCTGCCATGAGCCGATTGTGTACATCGTCGATGTCGGCGCGGTAGTCGGCGTAGCAGATGGTGGCGAAGGAAGCGGCCAGCACGAGGGCAGCCAGCGCCATGTTCAGGGCGATGAACTTCGTCCTCAGTTGGCGAAGCATGGGCGTGGCGCCGTCGCCGGCGGAACGTTTCGGGGCGCTCGCGTTGGCGGGATGCGGGCGGGGGATGATGCGAAGCTTCGACAGACGGCCCATGGGCGGCTAGTCTCCTTCGGCGAGCCGGTAGCCTACCGAGCGAATGGTCTCGATCCTTGCCTTCGACCCCACGTGGGCCATTTTCTTCCGCAGAAACGAGATGTAGGCCTCCACGTTGTTGTCGGAAGCGCTGGAGGAGGGGCCCCAGGCGCGGCTGATGAGCTGCTCCTTCGAAAGCACCGCCCCCGGCGAGCCGAGCAGGATGCGCGCGATGGCGAATTCCTTCTGCGACAGGCGAATGGATTCGTTTCCGCAGGTGAGATCCATGGATTCCAGGTTCAGCGTGAGGTCGCCCACGGTGAGCGTCTCGAAGACGACATCGCCCTGGCGCCGCGTGAGGGCGCGCAAGTGGGCCAGAAGCTCGGCGGGGGAGAAGGGCTTGGTCATGTAATCGTCGGCGCCGGAGTCGTAGCCGCAGATCTTGTCGCTGATGGCATCGCGGGCAGTGAGCAGCAGGATGGGGGTGCTCACGTGGGCCCGGCGCAGGCGCTGGGCCACGGTGAAGCCGTCGGCCTTGGGCAGCATGACGTCCAGGATGATGACGTCGTAGGTGCCCGTCCCACCGTACTGCACGCCGGCCTCCCCATCGTGCACGACGTCGGTGGCGTAGCCATTGTCCTGAAGGATGCGGGCCAGCGCCTCGGCGAGGCGGGCGTCGTCTTCCACGACCAGAACGTGCATGGTGATCCTTTCCGTAAGGGGCCTCCGCCAAGGGCTGTTGTGCGCCGACGCCTCGGGGGCTCGGTTGCGGCGTTTCGCGGTGCGCTTCCGGGATCGTGCGGCCTGAGGAAGCGCTGGGGTTCATTGTAACGGCCCACCTGAAGGCAACCTGAAAGGAATCGGCTGCTTCAGGCAGTTTTCAGGAAGTCCCCTTATTGTTGGGGCCGGCCTGCGGGGGATCGGAACTTCGCGAGCCAATCGGGAACAGGGTAACGCCGGCCAATCAGAAGCAGGATAGCGCGGGCTATCGAGGAAGGAGCATTCGTGGCCGCCTACAGTAGCGTGTTCAAGCGCGTGGAGAAGAAGTATCGCATCGGCGCGGCCGAGCGCGCCGCCGTGGAAGCCGCGGCTGGAGGGCCTATGGCGGTGGACGCCTACGGGCGCACTCGCATTACGAGCTTGTACCTGGACACCCCGGAGCGCTCCATGATCGCCCGATCGGTGGAAAAGCCGCTCTATAAGGAGAAGCTGCGTCTGCGCGCCTACGGGGATGCGGCTGGGGTGGCCCTCATGGGAGCTTTCGGTGCCGGGCCGATTGTGCGTGAGCCAGGCGGCCTGCCGCTTTCCGATGGGGAAGTGGAAACGCGGGTGGCTTCGGGGCTGCAGGTGCCCGGCGCGGCGGCTGCCCTCCCTGTGTTTTTCGGGATCAAGAAGAAGTTCAAGGGCATTGTGTACAAGCGCCGGCTCGCCCTGACGTTGCCAGCGGCGCTGGCTTTCGTGAGCGGTTTGCCCTACGAGCAGGCCTGCGCTCGCTGGCCGCTGTCGGATGCGGCGCTTGCGGCTGCGGCGCTCTCGCCGGTCACGCGCCAGATCGCCCGCGAGTTGGAGGCGGCCATGGACCGTTGGTTGCCCCTGGTGCCGTCCATGGGTATCGCCTGCGATCGTGTGGCCTGGGCTTACCGACCCGAGATGTTTCAGGAGCGGGAGGGCGACGAGCTGTTCGATAGCGAGCTGCGCATCACCTTCGACGACTGCTTGGAGTATCTCGACTGCCATCGCTTCCGTTCGCCATGGCGGCCCATCATCGAGTCGAGCGAGTCCGTCATGGAGATAAAGAGCGCCGGGCCCTACCCGCCGTGGCTGGTGGAGGTTCTGTCGGCCGAGCGCATCTACCCGGCCTCGTTTACCAAGTATGGCAATGCTTATCAGCTGGTTGCGGCTGAGCCGCGCGCTCGAAATCATCGAAGGGCTATGCGTAGTGGTGCGTGAACCGTTCGGGAAATGCGAGTCCTGGAAATAGGCGAAAAAACGGAGTTGTTAGACATGGGCTAAGCTTCAAGATCCTTCAACGGAGGAAAAGTGATCCGATCTGGGGCGAAAACCCACTCGCAGGCCCTCTTTTCGGCGAAGCTCAGAACAAAGAAGTCTAACAAGTCGGAATTCCTGCCCAAAATGAGGGAGCGCATTGTCTGGAAGGTTGCTCGCAAGAGTAGGCAGAGAATGAACAAGAAAGGAAACTCATGCTTGAATCAACGTTCTCGTCGGTGTTCGGAACGGCGGAATCGCTCGTAGGAGCGGTTTCGGCGGCGGACTTCTTGCTGTGTTGCGCGTTCTCGGTGGTGCTGGGGGCCATCTGCGCTGGTGTGTACATGTTCCGGCACAGCTACTCGAAGAATTTCGTGGTGACGCTGGCGCTCCTACCGCTCATCGTGCAGATGGTCATCACGCTGGTGAATGGGAATTTGGGCGCGGGCATCGCGGTCATGGGAGTGTTCAATCTCGTGCGGTTCCGCTCCATCCCCGGCTCGGCGAAGGACATCGGCAGCGTGTTTCTCGCCATGGCTGTAGGCCTTGCGACGGGCATGGGCTTTCTGGGGTTGGCCTGCGTATTCACCGTGGTGGTGGCTGCGGTGAACCTGCTGTTCGTGTTGACCCCGTTCGGGCAGCCCCGCGAGCCGGGCAAGACGCTGCGGATCACCATTCCGGAGGATCTGGAATACGACGGCGTCTTCGACGAAGTGCTCAACCGCTACGCCGCGGAATCGGAGCTGACCGAGGTGACGACCACCAACATGGGCAGCCTCTTCCAGCTGACCTACCAGCTGCGTCTGCGCGAGCGGGGGCTTGAAAAGGCGATGATCGACGAGCTGCGGTGCCTGAACGGGAACTTGAAGATCTCTCTGGGGATGACGCCTCAGGGGCGCGAAACGCTTTAGGTTCTCGGGAAGCACCTAGGGAGATGAGCCCAATAGTAGTGCAAGACCATAAGGACAAACGACAAAGGGAGAATTGATGTTGAAGACAAACGAGATGATGGGCGCCTGCGTGGCGCGACGACGGGCTTGGGGCCGAGGGGCCTTGGCCGTGGCGCTGGCGGGGTCGCTGGCGCTGGCGGGGTGCACGGGCGGCACGTTCGAGGAAGCCGCCGAAGGCGCTGGCGAGAAGACCGAGCAGGGACAGAGCGGCCAGGCCCAGGGCGACAACGGCGCAACGGGCACGACTGACGGGGTGGACTGGGCGTCGCTCATCGACATCCCCGGCATGGATTTCGCGTATTCCGACCGCGACAAGGACGCCTCTTACGACGCCGCTTCCGCGACGAACATCGCGCTGTCGGACCAGGGCGCGACGGTGTCTGGTGAAGGTGCTGCGGTGGAAGGCGCCACGGTGACTATTACCGCCGCCGGCACCTATGTGGTGACCGGAGAGCTAACGGCTGGGTCGCTGGTGGTAAACGCCGGTGGCCAGGACAAGGTGCAGATCGTGCTTAGCGGCGCGTCTATTCGCAACGAGGCGGGGCCGGCGCTGAACATCCAGCAGGCTGACAAGGTATTCGTGACCTTGGCCGACGGCACACAGAACACGTTGGCCGACGGTGCGAGCTATGCGCTTGCAGAAGGGGAGGACGAGCCCAATGCGGCGCTGTACTCAAAGGCCGACCTGACCATCAACGGCACCGGTGCGCTGAGCATCGAAGGCAACTACTGTCACGGCGTGAACTCCAAGGACGACCTCGTGGTCACGGGCGGCGCGATTACCGTGGTCGCCAAGGAGGACGGACTGCGCGGCAAGGACTGCGTGAAGGTGGCCGATGGCTCCTTCGCCATCACGGCCGGCGGCGACGGTGTGAAGTCGAGCAACGACGAGGATCCGACCCGCGGGTTTGTGTCCATCGACGGTGGCACGTTCACCGTGGAAGCGGGCGATGAGGGCTTCCAGGCGGCCACGTATCTGCGTCTGGCTGGCGGCGACGCGCAGATCAAGGCGGCCGATCACGCCCTGCGCTCCGACGTGGAGGCGGCCATGATCAGGGGCACCTATGTCGTGGAAGCCGGCGGCAAGGGCATGAACCCCGAGACGAAGTTCACCATGGACGGCGGCACGTTCACCGTAACCGGTTGCGAGGAGGGCATCGAGGCGCAGGAAGTTATCGTTAACAACGGCGAGCTGAACATCACGGCGTCGGATGACGGTATTAACGCCGCCGTGGCCGAGCGCGACTCCAACGACGCGACAATCGATGCGTCCGGTGACGCGGGATCGACTGTCGGCCAGGACGCTCATGCTGGCGACCAAGGCGGTGAGGGCCAGGGCGACGGCGGTCAGGGCGCTGACTCGCAGAACGGACGGGGCGGCCAGCGTTCGGAGCTTCCGGACGGCGCGGAATCGGACCAGGCGCCCGAGCCTCAGACTGGCCAGAACGGCGACAGCGCGATGCCCGAGCCGCCTGCTGGACAGAACGGCGATGATGCGATGCCCGAGCCGCCTGCTGGATTCGACCCCCAGAACGGCGAGCGACCCGAGCGTCCCGAAGATATGGAGGAGGGTCAGATGCCCCAGCGTCCCGAAGGCGCGGAAGGCGAGCGTCCGGAGCTTCCCGAAGGCGCCGAGCCCGGTCAGATGCCCGACGGCGAGCAAGGCGGTGGCTTCGGCGCTCGCGACGGTCGCGGCGGCGCGGGCGGCCCCATGGGTGCTAACGCCAGTGAGGACTGCCTCATCCAGATCAACGGAGGCGTGGTGACCATCAACGCCGGCGGTGACGCGGTGGACTCCAACGGGTACGTGGAAGTCACGGGCGGCGAGCTTGTCGGAGCCAGCTCCGGGGCCGGCGACAGTGCGCTCGACTACGAGTACGGCGCTACGGTGACGGGGGGTACGGTCATTCTGGCCGGAGGCGTCGGCATGGCCGAGACGTTTTCGGAGGGGAGCACCCAGCCCTTCGCCCTGGTGAGCCTGAACGGTTCGGCGAATACCGAGCTATCCGTGGAAAGCGAGAGCGGCGAGGTGCTTGCCCGCTGCACGGTGCCCGTGTCCTTCCAGTGTGTCACCCTGTCGGTGCCAGGACTGGCCGAGGGCGCGACGGGCAAGCTCGTTGCCGGCGACGCTACGACCGACTTCACCGCTTCCACGACGCCTTCCGGCGGCGTGGGCGCCATGGGTGCCCCGGGCGGCATGGAAGCCCCCCGCGACCGCGGCGATCGCGGCGGCCGCGACGCTCAAGCTTCGACGCCGGAAGCAACGGCTTAGCCATCTACGGCGCTTCGCGCACCTTTTTGCGTAGTTTGTGCGCTACACTTTTCGTCAGCAGAACGCGGCGAGGAGCGCGACGGCAATGAATAGGCCGGCGCGCCCCTCGTATCTACGCTGCCTGCGGCCGTCCCTTCAGGTTCCGCCGCGCTTTCACGGTTCGAACTCGAAAGGGAAAGGAAAGATATGCGCGATTCGTCACTGGGCCCGCTTTTGGCGGTGTTTTATGGCTGCGGGTTTCTGGCTGGCTTCAACGAGAACCTGGTGAATATGGCGCTCGTTGCCATCATGGGCGATTTCTCCATCGATGCCGTGGCGGCGCAGTGGCTTGTGACCGGTTACATGATCGCCGTCACCGTGGTGGTCACCTGCATGGCCTACCTGTACCGGCGCCTGTCTATGCGGACGCTGTTCTTCGCGGCGGCGGCTTTGAGCATCGCGGGCTCCGCGGGCGGCTTTCTGGCGCCGAACTTCCTGCTGCTTCTGGTGGCGCGGCTCGTACAGGCGGTCGGTACGGGCGTATTCATTCCGCTCATGATGAACGTCATCGTTGACCGCGTGCCCCATGGGCGCCTGGGGACGTATCTGGCCATCGGCTCGGCCATGATCACCATCGGCCCCGCCACGGCGCCTATTGTGACGGGCTTCATGGTGAGCGACCTGGGTTGGCGCAGCGTGTTTCTCGTGCCTCTGGCGGCGGCCGCGGCGCTGACGGTGGCCGGCATCTTCGTCGTGCGCGGCGGCCGCGAGCCCGAGCGGGCGCGCTTCGATCTCCCCTCGGCGCTGCTCACGGCCGCGGGCGTGACGCTTCTGTGCGTGGGACTCTCGGAGGTGACGCTGCGTCCAGCCGTGGGCGCTGCGGCGCTCATCGGCGCTGCGCTGGCCCTCGGCTGGTTTGCCCGACGCCAAGAACATTTGGCGCGCCCTCTTGTGTCTATGGAGCCGCTGCACCACGGAATGTTCTGGCCGGCGGCGCTGCTCGTCATGGTGACGATGATGACCTACTTCTCGTTGTCGGTCATGGCGCCTCTGTATTTCGAAGAAGCGGCGGGGCTTGCGGCCAGCGCGGCCGGCGTGCTCATGGTGGCGCCGGTTTTGGCCAACGCCGCGGCCTCGGTGCTTTCGGGGCGCGCTCTGGACCGGTGGGGCGAGTGGCCCTTGCTGCCGGCGGGGCTCGCCATCGCCGTCGCAGGTTTGGGAATCACCATTGCCGGCGCTCTTGCGGGGTCGGTCGTCGCCGCCACGGTGGGGATCTTCTTCGGCTATCTCGGCACGGGCATGGTGCTCTCTCCGGCCCAGACGGCCGGGCTGCGCCGCTTACCCGACGAGTTGGATTCCCACGGCGTGACGCTCATGTCCATGGCCGTGCAGCTGTCGGCGTGTTTGGGGCCGGCGGCCTATGTCGGCATCATGAGCTCGGCTACGGCAGCGGCCTCCGCAGCCGGTGCGCCCGCCGCCCAGGCCAGCGCCGAGGGCTTCGCCGGCGCCATGATCGCCGCCCTCGTCGTGGCCGCCGCCGGTCTGGTCACCGCCGTCTTCTACGCCCGCTTCGCGAAGCGCCGTCGGCGCTAAGAGATCAGCTATTCAGTTTTAGAGAGCTTGCGAGGCGTCCCAGTGGGCAGCGACGTCAAAGCATATGTCGGCGAATAATTTGACAGCAGGTTTCGAAGAGCTCGCATTGTATAGAAGATAAACTGGATACGTGGTATTTTCACCAACTAAAGGACGCCCATGCAGTCTTCCGATAACTTTGGTATTGGGCATCGCGTTTCCGAAGACGATTTCATCATCCCCAAGTAGGTAGGCGATACAATGAAAGTCCTCATAGTCGCGAAGGCGGTAGTTGGGCTCTAGCCCGTTGCGGCGAAAGGTGTCTACGGCGCCATCGAACGTGGTTTGCAGCTGCGGATTGGTGGGGCAGACGAGATATTTGTCTGATAGATCGTCGAAACTTACGGTTTCGAGGCTTACGAGAGGCGAGTTGTTCGTAAAGTAGACAGCCAGAGGCATTTCTGCCAGCAGCTCGCAGACGAAGTTGTCGGGAAGGTTGGCAGGCTCACGGAATACAACGCCCATATCGGCCATTCCGCTGGTGACGGAGGTTTCTATGGTCGCAGAGGTCTGGTGGCAAAAACGGGGAACCGGCAGATCGGGGTGCCTAAGCTCCCATTGCGACATGCTTTCGTAGAAAATGTCGTCCCAAAGGCTGTGGGAGGTCATCACGATATCGATGCACACGCTATTGCGGGATTCGGCGGCCATGACGCGGCACTTCTTCTCGATGCGGTCGTAATCCTCGAGAAGCTTGGCGGTGGCGGTGATGAAGTACTGCCCTTCGGGGGTGGGCCTCATGGGTATGCGGTCGAACAACCTGACGCCTAAGGTTGCTTCAAGGTTCGCGATATGGCGCGTGAGGCTCGATTGGGACATGTGCAGCAGATTGGCTGCTTTCGTGAAGTTAAGTGTTTGTCCGAGCACTTGCAGCTCCCGGAACAAATCAAGCATGGTACCCCCTCTGCACCTTGGTCAGCGACATTCCGCAATGCTGCTACGGAATGTCGCTATTATTCCATGATATGGGCCAACGTGCAAAGGCTGAGGGGCGGCTTATTCCTGCAGGATCGCGCGCTTGCTGCGCAGCTCTTCCAGATAAGCCTGGGCGTCCCCTGGGTCGTCGTCGACGGACTCGTCGCCCAAGTCGACTTCTGCGGGAACCTTGCGATACAGCAAATCGTAGAGCACCGGTACGATGTAGAGCGTCATCAGCGTGGCATAGGCCAAGCCTCCCACCACCACCAGCGCCATGCCGCGCTCCATGGAGGTGCCTATCTGCTGGCTGAACACGAGCGGCAGCATGGCCAGGATGGTGGTGAGCGCCGTCATGAGGATGGGACGCATGCGGGTACGCCCGGCCGCTTCCAGGGCGTCGCGCTTCTCCAGGCCGCCGCGGCGCAGCTGGTTCACGTAGTCGACGAACACGATGCCGTTGTTCACTACGGTTCCCATGAGAACGGCAAATCCCATGAGCGACATCATGGTGAGCTGCTCGCCGGCCGCCCATAGCGCCGCGAACCCGCCGGTGAAGGCGAGGGGCACCGTCGCCATGACGATGAAGGGCGACAGCAGGCTCTGGAACTGGGCCACCATCACCAGGTAGATGAGCACGAGGCCCAAGACGAGCAGCATGGTCATCTGATCGAGCATGGTATCGATGTTCTCCAGCTCGCCGCTGAAGCTCATGGAGTAGCCGTCGGGGAGCTGGAGACCGTCCAGCTTCTGCTGAAGCTCGCGGGCCAGCAGCGCGTTGTTGTGGCCGTCGGCCACCTCGGCGGTTATGGTAACGGTCTTCTGGGAGTTCTCGTGAGCGATGGTGGCCGGCGCCTCGCTCTCTTCCAGTGTGGCGAAGTCTCCTATGGCCACTTCCTTCGACTCGCCGTCGCGCCCGGTGATGGTCACCTTCTCGTCCAAGATGTTCTCGCGGGTGATCGGGTGGGTCTCGTCCACGATGGTCACCTGGGCCCGGGTCCCGTCCATCTCGAGGATGCTGGAATCGGCCTCATGAGACAGCGCCCCGGCCAGATATTCGTACAGCTGGGCCACCGTCCAGCCCTCGCGGGTGAGGGCGTCCTCGTCGATGACGAGCTTGAGCTCGCGATCGGCGTCCTCGGTGCCGGTCTCGATCTCGGTGTAGCCCTCCACCTCGTCGACAAGCCCCGCGACTTCCTCGGACAGCTCGGCAAGTTTGGCCGGGTCGTCGCCGGTGAGGGTGATGGAGAGCCCGCTGCCCGCCATGGAGGTCACAGACGAGTCCGACGACGTGCTGGGAATCACCTCGCAGGGCAGTCCTTCGGTGCGGGCCATCACCTCGTCCACCACCGCGTTCACCTCGCCATCGGTGGCTATGCCGTCGTCCATTTCCAGGTAGAACATGAACTCGTCGAAATTCTCGGCCCCGGTGTCGGCGGCCGCCGAGGAGACCACCGAGGCCGAGGCCGTGCCGTCGACGGCCGCCACGGTGCCGACACCCTCCACGGAAAGCGCCGCGTCCATAACCTGGTCGGCCACGGCGAAGGCATCGTCCTTCTCGGTTCCCTCGGGCACGGTCACGGTCAGGGAGACCGTCCTGGACGTCATGGAGGGAAGAAGCGAGATACCCATGCCTGCGGCCCCGACCACCGCGACCACCAGAAGGCTCGCGGCCACCAGGAGCGGCAGCGCCTTATGGCGCAGAGCGAACTGCAACGAGCGTCCGTAGGCACCCTTCACCTTCCCGGAGAAGTCGTCGCGGCGCGGGCGGTAGCGGCGAAAGACGAACCGCGAGAGCGCCGGCACGAGCGTGAGGGCCACCACGAGCGAGGCGGTGAGCACGTAGGTGAGGGTGAGCGCGAAGGGCATCATCATCTGGTTGACCATGCCCGTGGTGAATGCGATGGGCATAAAGACGCAGACGGTGGTCAGCGTGGAGGCCACCACGGCGCCGGATATCTGCTTGGCGCCCTGAACCGCCGCCCGGGCCGGGCTGATGCCGCGCCCGCGCAGGCGGTAGATGTTCTCCAGCACCACCACGGAGTTGTCGACGAGCATGCCGACGGCCAGTGACAGGCCGCCCAGGGACATGATGTTTGCGGACACGCCGGTGAAGTACATGAGCAGCAGCGCCAGCAGCACCGAGAACGGGATGGAGACGGCCACGAGCACGGTGGGCTTCCAGTCGCGCAGGAAAAGCGCCAGCACCACCACGGCGAGCAGGCCGCCTAGAAGCAGCGAGTTCAAGATGGACGAGATGAACGTGTCGATGAGCTCGCCCTGGTCGGACACTATGCGCAGATCCAGCGTGGGGAACTCCTCTGCAAGCCCAGCCACGGCCTCGCGGCAGGCGGCCGACACCTCGTTGGTGGAGGCGGTGGAGGACTTGTACACCGACAGCAGCACGCCGTCGCCGCCGTTCAGCGACATGTAGGCGTCGCCCACGTTGTCCACCACGGTGATGTCGGCCACATCGCGCAGGCGCACGTCGCCCACTTCGTCGATGGTCACGAGCAGCAGGTTCTCCAGCGCCTCCAGGCTCTCGATGTTGTCCCCTACGTGCAGAAGCCACTGATGATCCTCGTCGGCGTTGCCGAGGTATCCTGCCGGCATGGAGAAGTCTTGGGCGCGGATGAGGTTCGCCAGCGTCGTCTTGTCCACGAGGGCGTCGACGTTGGCCTGCTCGATGGCGCTCTGGCGCGCGTCCTCGTACTGCTCGCGGGCCTGATCGAGCTGGCTGCGGCTCTGCTCGAGGGTGGATTTCGCGCTGGCCAACTGGGCGCCTCCATTGCCGAGGTGGGCGGCGGCGCTCAGGCTGCCGGCCTCCACCTCGGCCAGCTGCTTCTGGTAGCTCTGCAGTTCGCCGGTGGCCTCTTCCAGCTGTTTTTGCAAATCGGCGGCCTTGCCGGGCATGGCCGTGAGAGTCTCGCCCACCTCGCCCAGGCGCGTGCCGATGTCGGTCAGCTCGCTGGCGGCGGCCTCGAGCGCGTCGGTGGTGTCCTTCAGCTTCAGGGCGATGGTCGCCGCCTCTTCCAGGGAGGTGGCCGACTCCATCTGAGCTTGCAGTTCGCCGGCCTCAGCCTTAAGCTCCTCGATGCTCTTCTGCAGCTCCTCGGCCCTGGCCTGCTTGTCGGCCAGCTCGCCTTGTAGCGATTCGCCTTCGGCTGCCAGCGTTTGCAGCTGGGCGCCGAGAGAGGACACTTTCGTGGTAGCCGAGGAGACGGCCAACGTCAATCCCGAAGCGGCTTGGCCCAACTGGTCGCTCGTCTCCTGCTCCTTGTCGGCGAGGGCCTCCTGCTGGGCGGTGATCTCTTCCTCGGCCGCCTCCAGGTCGGCCTCGCCGTCGTCTATCTCGCGCTTCGCGTCGGCCAGCTCGCCGTTCACGCTGGCCAAGATGCGATTGTTCACGTCCTCGATCTTGTCGTCGGAAAGCCTCACTTCCGCGGTTTGCTGCACGGCGCCGGCCAGCGACACGTCGGCCACGCCGTCGACCCGCTCGAGTCTGGGGACCAGCGTGTCGGCGGCGAAGTCCGACAGCTCGTAGATGCTCTTCTCGCCATCGGCGGCGGCCACGTACATGGTGGCCATCATGTCCAGGGATATCTCCATGATGTTGGGAGTGCCCACGGCTTCGGGCAGCGTGCTCTCCACCTGGTTCACGGCCGAGGACACCTTCACCATGGCCGAATCCATGTCGGTGCCGTCCTCGAATTCCAGAAACACCATGGCGTAATTGTTGGCGGATTGACTCGAGATGGAGGCGACCCCGTTAACGGTGGACAGGGCGCTCTCCAGCACGTCGGTCACCTCGGTCTCCACCTTCTCGGCCGAGGCGCCCGGGTCGGTGGCGATGACGGCGAGGTAGGGGACGTCCATGTCGGGCATGAGGTCGGTCTTCATCTTCGCGAGGGACACGCCGCCCAGGATAAGGCAGATAATGACCGTCACCACGATGAGGTAGGGATGTTTGACGCTGAATCGTGAGAGCATAACGACCTCTTTCGTCTGCTGGCTTGCTTTCCGAAATGGCGTGGCAACGGGTGCGGGGAGACAGGCGGCGGCGAGAGAGGTGGCAATTGCCTTCGGGGTCGCCGCCTGTTCCAGGACCTATCGAGAGAACTTCCCGGGATACACCTTCCCCAGGTGCATGAGCTCCCAGATGGCGGGCGACTCGTAGTGCTCCACGGTGGCGCCATCTTCGATGACGTCGATGGAGGCGGTGCCGGCGAAGCGGATATAGGAGGGGTCTTTGCCGGTGAGCTTGGCACCCAGCCGCATGAGTTTCGGCAGCTGGTCCACCATTTTCAGATAGGCGATGTCGCGCTCGCGCTGGAACGTGATGCGGTAGAGCGTGCCCTCGGGGGACTCCCATTCGTAGACGAGAGTCGCGGAGAAGGGCTTGCCGGTATTCGGGTCGGTGCTTTTGTCGGTGGCGGTGAAGCGGAGCCCCCCGTCCTCGTTGCCCGTGATGAGCTTCCCGTTCTTGGTGAGCATGAAGACGGGCGTTTCCGCGAATCCGAACTGCTTCTCGGCGGTGAGCCACGCGCTGATGATCATGTAGGGGCCGATCTGCGCCCTCCCCCAATACCAATGATGCACGAGGTTGGCGATGGACACGTTGCCCCAGTTGTGATCGTGGTAGCCGCTGCCGTTGTAGGTTTTGGTGGTACCGTGGTCGGAGACAACGGCCCGAACGGCGCCGGACGGAACCGACGGAAGCCAGAAGAACTGCTTGGCCTCATCGTCTCCGTAGAGCGTGCCGCCGACGCCGGGACGCCATGAGGGCACCGTGCCGTGCAAGTCGAGCTCGGCCGTGACGTTCTTGCTCTGGAAGTGGATATGGTAGTTGGTCAAATCTCCGGTCACGGTGCAAGGGCCGATCTTCACATCGCAGCCGTCGGTACTGAAGCGGCATTGGCTCGGGGTTGCGTCCACGCGCTCCTCGGTCTTGCGACCGTCGGGGTAGGTGATCTCGATAGTCGCGAAAGGGGTCAGCGGCCCTTTCGCCGCGATCATCGACTTCGTGTAGAAGACGACGACGATTTGCGTCCCGTCGTCCATGTGGGTGTCGAAATACCACCACTCGTAGCCGGCCTTGTCCAGCTGGGTGCGCAGGCCGTCCTCCCACGGTTCGATGACGTTCCTCTTGAGGCCGAATTGCTTGAAGTGGGCATCGTCCCAGGGTTGAAGGACTTTTTGCGGTGCGGTCATGGTGCCTCTCCTTTCCCGGCGCCTTTCGGCTTGGCGCATCCCCTTAACTTTAAACAGGCTCGCTCGTGGAATCCCATGCAAGTTATGCAAGGGTGCATCAGAGGTCGCATGAGCCTTCTTTCTTCGCATGGGGGTACCTGAAATTGCAAAGTTGGGGAGACTTTTGCCTGCGTATAGTGGGGCCATCGGAGAAACGATCCCGAAGGAGGAGACAATGGAAACGAAAGAGACGCTGGAGATGAGGGACGAGGAGGCGGTGCGGGCGGCCGCACCGCGCGCCATGCGCTCGATGAGCCCTATGGCCATGCTCGGTCGCCGCGGCTTCCTTATGGGCATGGGTGCCTTGGGCTTGGCCGGCATCACCGGCTGCGCGCCCCAGGCTACGCCGAGCGATAGTGCCCCCATGGCGGAAACCGGGGAAGCGGCCACCGCGCCGGCGAGCACCGAGGTGACGGCCGACACCATCAAGTACGAGCCCATCAAGACCGAGATGACGCTGGAGGAGCTGAACGAGCGCCGGCAGCAGCTCATCGACTCCAAGACCGAGGACTACGTCTGCGCCGACGGCACGGTCATTCCCAACGTGTACGTGAAGCTGCGCTCGCTTCTGGACACCTACGGCAACGGCGTGGGCTCGCAGGTCCATGATGGCAGCTACGCCGAGGTGATGTACCTGTTCACTCCCGAGGATGCCCAGGCCTATCTGGAGATGCCCATGGGCGTGATGTTCACGGCCGCCGATTACGCCGCTGCGTCCGGACGAGCCGAAGACGAGTGCGCTCAGATCTGCGAGGATCTTTCCGCCCGCGGCCTTCTGTTCCGCAGCCGCTCCAACGGCACGCCGGAGTACCACCAGCTGGCCGAGGCCCACGGCATCTGGGAGTACAACATGAACAACTACGAGAAGGATGACGGCGCCTATCCGGCCATCCACAATTCCCAGTGGGGCGCCGACATCATCTTGCAGCTGTACAACGCCCGCTCTTCTTTCTACAACGCGGTGCCCTGCAGTCGCGAAGTGGTGGCCGACAACGAGATCGCCCTGCCCTACGACGACTTCGAGGCCATCGTGGACAAGTTCGACAAGATTGCCGTGTCCCCCTGCCAGTGCCGCCTTTCCCACAAGGCTCTGGGCATTCCCGATCCGGGCGATCACCCGCTGGAGACCTGCATCACGCTGGGCGAGGAGGCGGAGTACTACATCGAGAACGGCATCGGCCGCGAGATCGATAAGAAGGAGGCGCTGGAAATCCTCCATCGCAGCGTCGACTGCGGCATGGTCATTCAGGTGGCCAACTCGGCGACCACGGAGGTTATCTGCAGCTGCCATGGCGACTGCTGCGATATTCTGGGCTCCTACGTGAAGATTGCCCAAGGCGGCGCCGAGCCGTTGACGCCTGAGGACCTCAACGTTTTCAAGTACCTCAGCCATTACACCCTGAAGCACGACGAGGAATCCTGCATCAAGTGCGGCTCCTGCGAGAAGCAGTGCCCCTTGTTCGCCATCACCATGGACGAGGAGACGGGATTCCCCACGGTGAACGGCACGTGCGTGCGCTGCGGCCAGTGCGGCACCGTGTGCCCGGTGGGCGCCCGCACCCTGCACCTCAAGGAGGAAGTGCTGGAGCTGCCCGAGACGCTGTTGGATGACTACAACGCGAAGGGCATGTACCGTTTCGCGAACGATATGATCGCCTAAAGAAGGTAAACGGGGCGCCTCCGCGCGACGTTCGAACAGGTTTCGCGGAGGCGCCGAAGCAAGACACTTGAGATTATCAGGGGGAGATTGCTATGCATGAGATGGCAATGGTGCGCAGCGTTGTGGACATCGTGCTGGAAGAGGCCGAGCACGCTGGGGCAACGGAGGTGCTGGGTGTGTATTTGACCGTGGGCTATTCTCGCGATATCGTCGAGGACGTGTTCGAGTCGATGTTCGCCTGGATGTGCCGGGGCACGGTGGCGGAAGGGGCGGTGCTCCATCTGACACGAGTGCCCTTCACGGTGCGCTGCGAGGAGTGCGGCCGCATCTTCCCGGTGAATACGCGATGCCGGGATACACCCCGCTGTCCCCAATGCGGAGCCTCCCATTACCGTCTGCACAGCGGCATGGAGTTCTACGTTAATGACATCGAGGTGAAAACCGACCCGACTGCTGTGCGCGCCCTGGCCTCCTAGGTTCGCCGTATCTGCCCTCCCTCTAGCGCTCGTCCGGCCTGCGCCCGGCGGGCGCTTTGTGTCTTGCGGCGTACTCCATATCTCTCTCATCTCGTGACACTGCGCAGTTCGGGTTTTGCTCAAAACTATTACGATATGGCCACTAGATCGATTGTCGCCATCGATCTTGGGATTGTCTAACGCTTTGCAAGTTCCTTCAGGTTCTCTATGGCAAGCTGTGGGTCGAGGACGTGCATGCCCAGGTAAGCGCCTCCCATGGTGTCGGCATCGGCAATGGCATAAATGTCCCGGCTCGTCTCTCCGGTAAGGTAATGCCAGAGGCGATAGATGTAGCCTGTCCAATACATAGGCTCGCGGCCCCAGGTGGCGCCGGCGGGGGGCAGCCCTCCCGCTTCGGCATCCAGCTCTTCAAGTAAATATTCCTCGCCGGCCCATTGTAGAAAATCGAAGGTCGAGTCCATGCGTCGGGCGACGTCGCTGTTCATGAAAGCTTCAATGAAAGCGGGGCAGTCATAGCCATTGGCGCGGGCCAATTCGAAAAGACGACCCTGGATGTCGCACAGTTGGCGTTGGTCCAATCGCAGCTTATTCAAGGGGAACACCGGCTTCCAATATCTCGTCGAAAAAGCGTCCATCGCGCCGGTGCTCTCGACAAATGCGCTCAGCGAGGGCCACTCCTTCTGCGCGGTTCATCTCGCTCGTAGCAATGAGCTCGGCCCGTTCCTCTTCCCCGAGGCACCGTTCTTCTACGATGCGGATGGCATCGCAAGCCTTTTGGGTGAGCGCCACTACTTGATTGCCTAGCTGCAGGGCGGAAAGACTTTTCACGAGCGCCGCGTCGGTGATCTCCCCATTGAAGAAGCGGTCGAGGACGACGAACATGCGATCATTGGCGATCGGCCCGATGGCGACGTCTGCTCCCGCAAGCACAGCTGCCGTCGCAGCATAGAGCTCGGTGTCGCGGGCGCTTTCCATCTTTCCGCGATGGTAAGCGACCACAAGAGCCCATGTTGTATCTGGAGAAAGCTCGCGAACGTCGAGTCCGTCTAGCTCGAGTTCCACCGTGTAAAACCGCGCATCGGGAAAGTCGCAGATAAGGGTAAGGGGTTGCAAAGGGTTGGTGCCCAGGTAGAAACCACGCCCGAAGTCGCACCGATCTCGGCTGATGGGCGCAATGGGGCCGTTGATGCCATGACGCGAACCGTGATAGAGAATCACTGCGCCCTCCTTCCTCTTCAGGAGACCGGATAATTTATGTGTCAGTATAGCGTAAAGAGAAGCTACAGGTTTTCGAAGGATCGACATGCGTGATACACCCATTTCGCGAAGCGTCGGTCGCTCCGAGCCCGTTCTCCCGTATGTTGAAAGCGGGATTCTGCCGCCTTCGTGGAAGCGCTTCAGCGCTTTAGTGCGTTGGAGTACAATGGCGGAAACGGCGGCGAGACGCGAAGGCGCGGGCCGCCTCTTTTGAGAAAGGGATGGTTGCATGGCCGACATCACCGAGGTCGATTACATCTGGAAGAACGGCGAGTTGGTGCCGTGGGCGGAGGCGACCTGCCATGTGTTGTCGCACTCGCTGCATTATGGCTCTGGCGTATTCGAGGGCATCCGCTGCTACAAGGTGCCCGATGAGGACAAGTCTTTCGTGTTCCGTCTGCGCGACCATATGGAGCGGCTGCATCGCAGCTGCAAGATCGCCCAGATCGAGTTGCCCTACAGCGCCGACGAGTTGATGGACGCCACTCTTGAGGTCATTCGCGCCAACAAGCTTCCGGCTTGCTATATCCGACCTCTGGTGTACCGCGGCTACGGCGTCATGGGCGTCGATCCGACGGGCGCGCCGGTGGACGTCGTCATTGCCGTGTGGCCCTGGGATGCCTATCTGGGCGCCGACGCGCTGGAAAACGGCGTGGCCGTGGGCATCTCTTCGTGGCGGCAGCGCTCCAACAATGCCATTCCGCCGGCAGTGAAGGCCACGGCTTCTTATATGAATTCCATCCTCGCGAAAATGGAAGCGAAGGCCCACGGCTACGCGGAGGCCATCATGCTGAACGAGGCGGGGCTCGTCTGCGAAGGCACAGGCGAGAACCTGTTCATTGCGCGCAACGGCGTGCTTTCCACCCCGCCGCTTTCCGATGGACTTCTCGAGGGCATCACGCGCGACACGGTGCTGTGCCTGGCCGATGACCTGGAGATTCCCGCCGTAGAAGAAAGCCTCACCCGCAGCGATCTCTACATCGCCGACGAGGTGTTCATGACCGGTTCGGCCGCCGAGCTCACGCCCGTGGGCTCCGTTGACGGCCGCGTTATCGGCAAGCCCGGCGAGATCACCCGCGCGCTGCAGGACCGCTTCTTCGACCTGGTTTACGGGCGTATCGACGAGTACGCTGACTGGCTCACGGAGGTCTAATGGCTGAGATTCGCACCCCGGACGTCGACGATTTGCTGTGTGTGCTGGCCGCCATCGACGATCCCGATACCATATTCGCTCTTTTGGAAGATCTGTTCACCGTGCGCGAGATCCGCGAGACGTCCCAGCGATTGGGCGTGGCGCGGCTTCTGGCGGCGGGGAAGTCCTACGCGGCCATCGAGGCAGAGACGGGAGCCTCGGCCACGACCATCGCCCGGGTTTCCAAATGCCTGAGCTACGGTGCCGGCGGCTATGAGCAGGCGCTCAAGATCTTAGACGAGCGGCAGTAGATAGAGCGACCGTAGACGCATTCAAAAAAGAGAAGAGGCGGCTTGGGGGAGCCGCCTCTTTGCAGGGGTTCGAGAACGGATCGGGGAATCTCGTTCTCGGGAAGCGGGCTTGTTGAGGGGCGCCCGCTTCCAAAAGAGAGAAGAAGGAAAGGAAAGGGGAAAGGAGAAGATTGATCAGCTCTTTTCCGTTTCGCTGGTTGCAGTATAGGGGAGGGACGATCTTTGGGAAGACTTTCGGCTTTGCAGTTACCATGGCGTAAATAACCGTGCACGATTCCGTCAAACAGGGGCGGGGCGACCGGGCTGCGTGATACCGACGAAGGTGCGGGCTGGGTGCGCGAGAGTTGTGGAGAAAGTGTAAACATAGGCTAACTCCCTTGTGCGAACGAATCAGTTAACCTATTATAACTTTTGTCAGCAGGGCCGAGGGAACGAAGCCCTGTAACACCTCCTCTCTTCTTGTTTTACTGGGTGGCGAAGCTTCTCCTCGTCTCGCTGTCGCCACAACATGAAGCCCGCGGATCCCCCCTCCCGCGGGCCTTCGTGTTTTCGGGCCAAATCTCTTGCATTGCCATGGATCTGAAGCAAAGTGTTCAAGGGGCGGTCACTTCGGTTGATGCTCTGTGAACTATGACCTTCCGCATCTTGATTTCCTGGCGTTGACGTGGGAATTTCAGCTGAAACAAAGCAGTGGCGCAGAGGCTACGAAAGGGCGCTGCGCTCTAAATTAGTACACGAGCGGGGTAATCATTTACTTGCATGGTTCGCGTAACAAGAACCTTCAAGGGAATGGTGATGACAATGAAACTGAAGTATCTGGGCTGGGTGGCGCTCTCCGGTCTGTTCGCGGTAAGCCTTGCGGGGTGCGCGGCCCAAAGCGGTCAGACGGCACCGGCCGGATCGGAGCAGGCGGTGGTGCAGACTGAAGAGACCCAGGGCCCGGCGGCGGGTCAGGCCGCCGTCGATGAGCAAGCCGACGCCGAGGCCGATGCGGCCACGGCCGAGCAGGAGGCCGCAAATCCCGCTGAGCTGCAGATCGTCGATTCCGGATGGTTCGTGGCCGACAACGGCATGGTGGATTTCGCCGTGGAGGTGCAGAACCCCAACAAGACCGTTGAGGCGGTTGATCCGGTCATCGAAGTCGTTGGCAAGGACGATGGCGGCAACGTCATCTTCGACGAGACCATCGAAACTCCCGGCGTGCTGCCCGATTCTACCTACTATTACTCCTATGTGGCCGGGTCCACCGCCAACTTCTCGGCCACTTCAACCGAGGTGGTGAAGCCGGCGACCGTCGAGTTCGCCATCACGACGCCCGAGGGCTCGTGGAAGGCCACGGATCAAACGCTGGCCGATGTGTACGCCGTGCAGGACAACGGCGCGGCGGACACCCAATTAGGCGCTAAGGAGTTCACCGGCACGGTGACGGCGTCCGAGTCTCTTGACGGCGCCACCCAGTCGCGCGTCGATGTGGTGCTGCTCGATCAGAACGGGAAGATCGAGGGCGGCTATTTCAAGATCGTCGACACCCAGCCCGGTCAGGCGGCCGACTACGACATCTACGCCGTGGGTGCTCCGGAGTACGCGAGCTACGCCGTCTACGCCAGCCCCTGGACCGAAGCAGACGCCGCATAAACGCTGAGCAACAGAGCCAACTTCCGTAGGGGGCGACTTCAGTCGCCCCTGTTTTTGTCGCGCGTTTTGCTCCGCTTGAGAGGGCGGACTGAAGTCCGCCCCTACGGGGATAGGCTTTGTCATGCGTTTTGTTCTGCCTCTACGGCGGTGAGGTTCGTCTTGCTTGGAAGCGGTTTAAAAGGGATTAGGCAGATGGCGGCGCAAAAATAAACCAAGTCATGCCTGTTCGTCTCTGCCGGACTTGATAGAGTGGACGCCAAGGGCGGCTCATTGTGCCAAGCCGTCCTTGGCGTTTCAGTTGTAATTTGCTAAACGAGAAAGTGAGACAACCATGCCCTACCAGAAAGGACCCGGCAAGACCGTCGTCATCGCCCTGGGCGGCAACGCCCTCGGCAACACCCCGCAGGAGCAGCTCGAGCTCGTGCAGAACACCGCCAAGCACATCGTGGACATGATCCAGGACGGCACCAACGTCGTCGTC